>Ga0208480_1000020_pt1 | contig 69240 bp, 70 predicted proteins | sample NGESurshal092012_4_FD_184485 | JGI IMG/M metagenome (GOLD analysis project Ga0208480, IMG submission 184485) | Arctic peat soil microbial communities from Barrow, Alaska - NGEE Surface sample F53-1 shallow-092012 (SPAdes) | ecosystem: Environmental > Terrestrial > Soil > Wetlands > Peat ... | reverse complement strand
ATAGAGGCGCCGGTAAACTGCGGGCTCAATCGAAGCGCGGCCTTGTATTCTGCCTCGGCGTCCGCGTTGCGCCCGCGACGGGTGTAGAAGGAACCCAGCGTCGTGCGGGCCTCCGGCCTGTCGGCGTCAAATTTCTGCGCGGCAATGAATTCGTCCGCCGCATGGTCGAAGCGCTCTCGGTCGTGGTCCGGCAGGCGCGACGACGGCACGTCGCCCAGGAGCGAGGCCGTCCGGATACGCACGCCGCGGATCGGATCAGACAAGAGCGGCGACGCAATCGACCAGCGTTGCTCGAGTGAGGCGTTTTGCAGCATGTCGATGGCGCCAATGCGAACCATTGGATCGGGATCGGCAATCGCAGCACGCGCCAGGTTGAGGGTTGCCGGGGTAGCGCGGGCGCCCAGTTCGCTCAACGCGCTCGCCCGGGCAATGGATGGTGCGCTGGCATCCGCGGCTACGGCGGCTAGTAGCCTCGCGGCGTCAGCCTGGTCGTTCCAGGCGGAATGGAAGGCAGCGGCGTAGTTCTGGAAACCTTTGCGATTCGGTCCGTGCCAGCGCTCTACCGCCTCAGCGGACCATTCGGGCGACTTGTCCTTGTGACAATCGTTGCAGGCATTGGGGGTGCCAAGCTTTACGGAGATGTCCGGACGCGGAACGCGGAAACTGTGGTCATGTCGTGTGTCAACGACCATATAGGTGCGGGTTGGCATGTGACATGATGCACAAGTGAGAGGCGGGCTTACCGTCTCATGGCGGTGATGCGCCGCGTCTGCGTATTTCTCCTTCGAATGGCATTGCAGGCAGGTGGCGTCACCGGGTTGTCGCAGTTTGGCGCTGTGCGGGTCGTGACAGTCGCTGCAGGTGACGCCGGCTGCGAACATCTTGCTTTGCTTGAACGAGCCATAATTGTAGGCCTCTTCGACATCCAGCATCTGTCCGTCCGCATGATAGAGACCACGAACCAGCGGCGAAACCATATGGGTGTCGGATAGCCATTGTCCGGGACTCCAGGCCTCTGAAAATTCGCTGCGCCGGGCATGACAAAGGCCGCAAGTCTCGACCTCGGCCCGCAGCGTGCGGGGAGGGGCGCTTCGCTTGGCATTACCGGTGTCGGCATCGGGCACCCACGCCGCGTCGCGTCGTTCGCTGAATCGTTCGGCCAATCCCTCGGTCGGATCGTCGATCTTTCCAAATGACCACCAATTGCCGCTGTTTCGTGCCCAGTCGACATGGCGGGATCCCTGGCCGTGGCAGGCCTCGCAACCAACGTTGATCTCGGCAAAGGTCGTTGCGTACCGGTCGTTTGTCGCGTCGTAGTTCTTCCGGACGCCGGTCGAGTGGCACTCGGAGCACATGAAATTCCAGTTCTGGTTGAGCTTTGTCCAATGCAGCACGTCCTCGTGGGCAATTGCCTCCTTGGGATAGAGGTGGAACCAGCGCTGACCGCCCTGGTCCTTTGGGCGGGTGTCCCAGGCGATTGGCAATGCCTGCACGCGACCGTCGGCAAACTCGACGAGATACTGCTGAAGCGGATCAACTCCGAAGGTGTACTTGATCTCGAAAGTCGCAAGCTTGCCGTCCGAGCCATCGGTCTCGATCAGATACTTGCCGTCCTTCCGGAAAAAGCGGGATGTCACGCCGAAATAATCGAATGTCGCATCCGTGAAATCACCCAGCACGGATTTGTCGGTTGCGTGCGCCATGGCGAGCTGATGTTGCGAGCCCTGCCAGAGCTTCGCCTCGTGCTGATGGCAACCGGCGCAGGTCTCGCTACCGACGAATTTCGCTTCAGCGGGAGTAGCAGGTGTAACCGTTTTGCCGAAGTCGCCACCGTGGAAATGAACCGCGAGACCGACAGCCAGCACGGCACCTGCCGCCGTCACCACCATGGCCAACATCACGCGTAGCGAGAAGGCTTTGGACGATGCGGACTCAGCCATCGGGGCTTCCGATGGAATTCCCGGCTGGCTACGGTTCCTGCCCTTCTTTCCCGGCTTTCCTCGCCTGCGCGCCAACGTCGTCCCTGCAATGTGGTTTCGTAATGAAGGGTTAGTGTCCTGCGATTTCCTCGATCCTCAGGCGAGACTAGCGCGCCATCGGTCGGTCCGACAGCCAATTCTGGTTTCGATCCATTCGAGGCGCCTACGGTGCTTCCCTCACCGCCGGTGGGCTCCATTTGCCCGTGAGCGCTTCCGACTTCGGGGCGTAGATGCGCATGGTCAGGTTGAATGCCCCCTTCGGCGCGGGCAGCCAGTTGGCTTCCTTGTCGTTGCCGGGGCTCTCGTTCTGGAAGTAAAGGTCAAGTGATCCGTCGGCGTTGGTCGTAAAGGGCATCCAACTGCTGACGGTGAACCGGTTCAGCGCATTCGCCACCTGGAAGCCTTCGGCATCGTAAAGCGTGATCGACCAGAAAGCGTTGGCGGGCGGGGCGGCTCCCTTGTCGAAGTGGATCGTGTACTTGTTCGCCCCGTCGAGCGGCTTGCCGGTGGCATCGAATAGATTCAGCGGATAGATCGCATCCTCCGGAACGTTGGCGCCGAGGCCGACTTGGGAAACGATGGCACGCTTCAGGTAGTAGTTGCCATAAACGCCCATGGTGTCGGTATTCATCGACCATCCATTCACGACCCGGGCGAGTGTCGTTAGCTTCCATGTCATGAGCTGCTGCGCCTCCTCTGGCACGTTCTCCAGCGCTTTTTTCACCACGGGGTCGAGCTTGTCGAAGTCGAAGCTCTTGCCGGGTTCAATCCCGATGCGCGCCATCTGGGCGAGGATCGGCTGGTCGGTGATATGGGGCTGATGCAGCTTCAGCAGTTCGGCGGCGTAGGCGAAGTATTTGGCGACCGGCATGGTGTCGACCTGAATCTTCGGCGGTGTTTTCATGTCTACCGTCGGATCGATCGCTGTCACCGACTCTGATCCAGGTTCCTTGCCCCAGCGCGCGAGCGGCGTGACTTTATAGCCCGCCTGGATCCTATGCACGGCGTCGTAATCCGCCGGTCCGTCGGTCTTGGTGCGACCGATGATCCAGACATAGGGGGTCGGGGCTGCGAGGGGCGTTAATCCCTGCGGAACAGCTCCAGCCCAGCCGGGCGGCGTTACAAGAAAATCGCCGGCCGCGGTTCCAGTCGTCCGCGAGCCCGGAGAAGCAAAGACATCCGTCCACATGTCGAGCATCGGCAGGAGATAATACCGCCCGGCCGTGTCCGGCGCGGAGATGACCAGCGGCCCCTTGGTGAGGTCCAGCCATGCGATGGAATAGAGCGTGTCGAAATTCGAACGCACGACCCCCTTGAAGTCGGCGGGCGGATATTCCGGGACGTTGACGAACATGTTCATCGGCCCTTTGCCGAATTCCTTCCTGGGCTCGATGTTGGTGAATTGCTTCCGCGTGATGTCCATTGACAGCAGCGGGTAGAAGTAGACGTAGGCATCGACGCCAATGGCATGCGCTTCCTGCTCGCTGATCGGTTCGGCGGTTTGAGCGATGGCCGGGTTGAAACCTTGTGCGCAGAGCAACGCGGCGGCGATCAGGCTGAGGTTGGACGCGGCTTTCATGGCGTTGTTCCTTCCGAGTTATCTTGCTTCGCTGGAGCGGCTTTCTCTGGTCCGGATTGGCTCGCGGTGTCCTCCCGAGGGCGTTTCATGTTTCGCGCTTTATTTGCTGCCGAAGGGGAAGATGGTCTTCCAGTCGTTCTTCATGTCGACAACTGTCCAGCCTTCCGCTCGAGCAACGTCGAGTGCCTTGTCCAGTCTGCCGACGGAGGAATTCCGGTCGTAAGCCCATTCCCGTTCGGCGTCGGTGTGGTGAACGAGCAGGGCGAAGCGGACGCCGCCGCCTCCTTTGGCCCATTCCAGCATTTGAAGGTCGCCGTCGGAATTTCCGAATGCCGCGATCGGCCGGCGGCCGATATGCGCGTTGATTCCAACCGGTTTGCCCGGTCCGTCATTGATGAAGTCGATCTCCGGCAGACGCATCAAGATCGGCTTCGTATCGCGCAACTCGAACCTGGTCTTGCCGCTGCTGCCAACGACCTGCTCGGGCGGAATGCCATAAGCCTTATCTGTCCACGGGCGCATGAAATCGATGCCGCCGCCCGAAACGATAAAGGTCTTGAAGGCGTTAGCCCGCAAATAGGCAGTCAATTCCAGCATCGGCTGGTAGATCATTTCCGTGTAGAGCCGCTTGGTGACGGGGTGCCGGGCGGAAGCAATCCAGTCGAGGACAATCCGGTCAAACTCCACGCTGTCCATGCCGGAATGGGTCTCAACCACAATCTTCATGAGAGCCGGCTCGCCACCGGCGAGCGCACCCTTGACGTCTCCCTTGAGAAGCGAGGCGAAAGGCTCCGTAGTCGCCCACTCCGGATGCAGCGGAGCGAGCACCTTGACGCGATCGAGCGCGAACAGGAGCTGGAAATACATCGGTTGCTCGGCCCAAAGCGTGCCGTCATTGTCGAAGGTGGCAATCCGTTCATCTACGGGCACAAAGTCCGGGGAGCCCTGCTTGGTCACCCACTCGACAAAGGTGGTGATGGCCTTTTTGGCGGCCGTATCGTTCCACGACGGCAGTGGATCGCCCGCGACATCCGCCAATGCAGAGGCAGGGAAGAGAACCGGCAATGCCGGCAGCGCCGCAAAGGCCGACAACATCGCACGGCGGCTCACTTCAAAAAATGCATCTCGCGATTTCATATTAGGGGCCTTTTGCGGTTGATGCGAACGCGATCGGAGCTGCTTTGGGGTCGTCGAGTTCAGACTGAACGTTGGGTGACCGGATCGTGACTGTGGCCGCACCCGCCAGCTGCCACTCGATCAAGGCGCAACGTCTGAAAAGTTGTGATGGCCGCGGCGGTGGGGCCATCACAGAAAGGTCTGCCGAGTCGCCTTATTTGCCGCCGCCGCTGGCTCCGTGTTGGATCATTGTGACCGCCTTCTGCACAGTCAGCGTTCCCGATGCCTGGCTTGGCGGATATTCCTTGAACGTCATGAGGAATCGTCCAACGATTGTTACGGCAGGCACCATGGTCCAGAGCTTCTCACCCCACCATTTCCCATAATTCATGGAGAGGTCCTGGTAGCGTTCCCACGGATCTTGCCGCAGGTTGGTCACGAGGGGAACGTTGGTCGATTCCTCCGATCCGGTAAACAGATTGCCCTTGACGGTCTTGAAGCTGATTTTCCAGTCGCCATATCTCAGCGCATTGAGATCGCCCCCGTCCGTAAAGTAGAAAAATTCCTTTCGCGGTCCATCGGCGACGTCGCCTTTTAGGAATGGCATAAAGTTGTAGCCATCGAGGTGGGTCTTGAAGGTCTTGTCTCCGACCTTCAGGCCACTCAAAAGCTTTGTAGTCACGTCAGAGTCGCCGGCGGCGGCGAGGAACGTCGGCAGGAAGTCTTCGCCGGCGGTGATGTCGTTGACCACACGGCCGGGCTTGATGGTGCCGGGCCATTTCATGACCATGGGCACGCGGAACCCGCCTTCGAATGTGGTGCCCTTTTCGCCTCGGAACGGGGAGTTACCGCCGTCAGGCCAGGTAAAGGTCTCGGCGCCGTTGTCGCTGGTAAAGACGACGATGGTGTTGTCGGCAATACCAAGGTCGTCGATCTTCTTGAGAATGGAGCCGACTTCCGCGTCGAGCTCCATCATGGCGTCGGCATACAAACCGTAGCCGCTCTTGTCCTGCCATTTTGGCGCGAGATGGGTCCACACATGGGCGCGCGTGGAATTGTGCCAAAGGAAAAACGGCTTGTTGGCCTTGACGGAGCGGTCCATGAAATCGACGGAGCGGCGCACCAGTTCGTCATCCACATCTTCCATGTTGGTCTTGGCGTTGGGATCCATGTTCGGGTGTGGCGGCAGCGGGCCGCCATCAACGATTACTTGCTTGCCGACCTTGCCCCAGCGTGGATCAATCGTCGGATCATCCACAGTGGTCGCCTTGGTATCGACGATGTTGCGCGGGCCGAAATTGGCGCGGAAGTTGGGAGCCTTGGGGTAATCCGGCTCGTAAGGTTCTTCCATGGCGTTGAGATGATAGAGGATGCCATAGAACTCGTCGAAGCCATGCACCGTCGGTAGGAACTCGTTGCGGTCGCCAAGATGGTTCTTGCCGATCTGCGCCGTCGCGTAGCCAAGTGGTTTGAGGAGTTCGGCGATCGTCGGGTCCTTGTCCTGAATGCCCTCCTTGGCGGCAGGCAAGCCGACCGTCAGCAAGCCGGTGCGGAACGGCGTCTGTCCCAGGATAAAGGCGGCCCGGCCAGCGGTGCAGGACTGCTGGGCGTAGTAGTCGGTGAACAGCGCACCTTCGTTGGCTATACGATCGATGTTGGGGGTGCGCCCACCCATCATCCCTCGATGGTAGGCGCTGACATTCCAGATGCCGACATCATCCGCCATGAACACGACGATGTTTGGCTTCTTGGCGGTCGTCTGCGCTGATGCTATGCCACCGAATGCAATTGCGGCTATCGCAGTTGCGAGAAAACTGCTCCTGATCATCGATGTTTCCTTCCAGTTGCCAGGTCCGCGGGCGAATTAACGAACCAACGTCTTTGCCCGTCCTCCGCAAGAAGCGGGCCAACGATGAGAGATTTCGCCTCGAAGAGAAATTATCCGGTAGATCAGCGGAGTAGCGAAGACCGACCGCGAACGACAGGGAAGCCAGCCTGATCGATTTCTCCGAAAATTCGGAGAGGCTCCGAAATCTCGGAGAATTTCGTTTTGTTAGACGCGAACCGATCTGCGTCAACCCGACGTCACCCCACTGATCTGCTGGACATTTCCCAAGGAATGCACGGTACTCCCGCGGTGGCTCGTTTCTTGCCAAGCGACGCACGGGAAGCCCGTTCGTTTACAGACTGCGACCAAACACAGGAACTCTTGGCCGCCTTCTCTATTCGGATCGTGGTTCCTTCACAACTCAAGGAGAGCAAACATGAAGCATGCGATCTTCGCCCTATTGCTGGTAGGAGGCTTCGTCGCCCTAAGCACCATGGAAGCGAGCGCCGTGGTATGCGCTCGTGGTGTTTACCGGGCAGGCTGTGTCGGCGCACGCGGTGCGGTCGTTGCGCGTCCGGTTGGCCGGGCCGTTGTTGTCGCGCCACGAGCTGTTGTCGCGCCGCGAGGGGTCGTCGTGCGCCGCAGAGTGTACTGATCGTCGCGCGACACCAGCTCAAAAAAGCTTACGTGGACTTCTTGCCGAGATCGCGGCAGGATTTCCGCGGCGAGTTCGTGACCTCCGACCTATCGGAGACGCTTCATATTTTTGGGTCGGGGGCGGTTTGGGTCGGGGGCGGTTATAAATGGCGAGCATGACATCGACAAGATTGCCGCTCTGGCTTCGTTTCTTCCTTATCGTCGCCGTTTTTATTCTTGCGGCGGGGGCCGGTCTGTTTGGCTATCGCTATTACACCCGTCCAGTGACGCTAACCGTCGCCGTCGGCTCAATCGACGGCGAGGCGTCGAAGGCGATGTCTGCCATTGCGAGCCGGCTTGTTTCGGACGACGCGCCGGTACGATTCAAGGTCATCGATACCGGGACTACGCTTGCGGCGGCTCAGGCATTTGCGGCAGGAAAGGCAAATCTCGCGGTGGTTCGCGGCGACGTCGGCGATCTGTCGCAAGCCGGATCGGTCGTCATTGTCGCTCATGTGGTGGCACTGATGATTGCGCCCCCAGGCTCATCCCTGGACAGCATGGCGGCCCTGAAGGGTCATACCGTCGGTGTGATCGGCGAGCAGGCGAATACGAAACTCGTCGACGTCTTGAGCAAGGAATATGGCCTGGTCCGTGAAAAAGTCTTCAAGGACGTGGCTCTGACGGATGCCCGGCATGCGCTTCAGTCGAAGGAAATTAGTGCTTTGCTGGTCGTGATTCCGCTGTCGGAAAATTATTTGTCGTTTGTGCGCGGCTTGTTTCAGCAGGGTCCAAAAGTGGCACCGGTGTTGATCGCGGTCGAATCTGCCGGCGCAATCGCACAGGCTGAGCGCGCCTATGAAAGCTTCGATGTGCCGAAAGGCACGCTGCGTGGAAGCCCGCCGGTCCCTGAGGACGACGTGACAACGCTGAGGACGTCCTTGTATCTGGTGGCAAACAAGAAACTCGGCACCGATCTGGTCACGACGCTCACCCAGACCATCATGCGCGTGCGCCGGGAGCTACTGGTCGAGCAGCCGATCTTTGCGCAGATCGCTGCTCCCAGCACCGATACTGATGCGTATCTTCCACTGCATCCGGGAGCTGCGGCCTTCTACAACGGCACCCAGCAGAGCTTCATGGATGAATATGGGAACTGGATCTATTTGGCGCCGATGATTTTGGGTGGCGTTGCCACCGTGTTGGCAGGAGCATGGAAATTTCTGGGAATTGGCCAGTCCGGGACCGAGGCGCCGCTGGATAGCCTGTATGCCCTGGCTCGACGGATCCGGAAAGCGGACACGCTGGCTGAACTTGCGGCCATCGAGGACGAGATTGACGATATCTTGAAGACGCAGCGCGCCAAGGCCGCCGGCGGCGACGAGACCGCGGTAGATGCGACCACTTTGAACGTCGCGGCCCACCGCCTCGAGAACCTGATTCATGATCGTCGCGTCGTGCTGGCGGAGAGGCCGGCCGTCACCCCCGTCGCCTAGAAAGCACGAGGTCTGTCGATGTATGTGGTGCGAATTGAGTCGATTGACGGCATCGTCAATTGCAAGGCATTCGTATCCCGAGCCATGGCGCGCGCGGACTTTAAAGTCGGCCGCAACCAGGTCATTGATGAGGTTATGAAGGAGTCGGCGCTGTTCATGGTAGCATCGGCGCGTGATCCAACGATAGCCACTCAGCTGGTCAGGGTTGGAAGGGCTACGCTATTGGATATTTATCCCCCGCCAATGACTGAAGTTGAGGCTGCGGCTTGGCTGGCAGAATTAGAGCTGTAGGGATAGACGCACCCGGACCGACCGCTGAGCGACCGGGCAATCAGAATGAAAGGAGGTACCGTGTTGTGTTCTCCGAGATTATGGAGAGGCCACGTATTGCCGAGACAGCGTTTCACGCCGGCGCGACTGATTACGGCGATGCTGGAGAGCGGCACGATGGATCTGGCGATAGGCTATTTTCCGGGGCCGATCGACGCGCATAGCGGTGAAGTACTCTTTCACGAGGAGTTCGACTGTCTCTATGACGCCAACGCATGTGGCGTGACTGCGCCGCTATCGCTCGCGACATATTTGAAGTTGGCTCATGTCGTGACGTCGCTTTGCGAGGAATTGACCACCGGCATCGACGCGGCGCATCGGAGTCTATCGAAGGATCGGCGCCATACGCTTGTAGACGCAACTCCCTAATTCGACAGTTTGCGGACATCGATCGTGCGCGAATTTGCCAGGCCTGTAATTTCGAAATGATCTGTCTGTACGATATCTATGATGTTGCGCGGGCGGTGCGCGACGACGTTGACACCAGTTTGACGGCGCCGGCTGTTGTAGATTAGCCCCGCTCCACCTGACGCGCGAACCTCCTCACCGAGCTTCTGCGATGCATCATAGCGTTCGCTTGCATACACGTCGGAACGCGTCACCTGCTGTCCTCTGATGTCGAGATAGTCCCCAAGTAGCGTTGCCGCATAGGCTCTATAGGTTCGACTCATCGCGGCTACGTTACGAGCAACCGTTTCACGCCGCAGATGGTGACCGACCTCGGCCGCGGCAGTCCGAATATCGTCAGCTGCGTACCAGGCGCCAAGTTCCGGTCCATTGAATCTCATGCCTCCAGGAGCGACATGGAGAAAGGCAGCCATGACAATGCTAGCGTTGGGCACACCATACACCCATTCGCCCTGCGGTAGCCGATCGATGCGATCGGCTACGAGTCGATCGTTCGTCCAACCGACCAATTCCATCACCGCAGAAAGATCTGCCGCCGTCGCAACCGTGTCGAATAGCCCGATAGGGGGAAATTGCGACGGGATCAGGCGATGGGCGGGCTGCGGCGCCGGTCCGAAAACGTCCATCACCGGAAGACGATTTCGGTGTCGTTGTAAGGTGTGAACGCCTCGTCAATTGTGTTCGGCTGCATATATTGTCCGCCACGCGCGCCGTCGAGGAAACGTCGAACCGAGAGTAGCCCATCTTGAGATCCGCTGATGACGAGGTCGAGCGGCGGTCGGCCGCCGAAGACGACGGCGTTGTGCGGGGTTCGCAGCCACTCGACACCGAGTTGCTCCGTCGAAAACAGGATCCCGAGACCCTGATGAATCCCGAGTACGGCCGAGATCCGCGTGAGGACATCAACGTCGAGCGTGAAACTGCCGTGCTCGCGCGCCTGCTTGCACCAGTTGTGATAGGTGGATCGGGAGGGATACCCGAGAACCAGCAGGCGCTGTTCTTCCGTCAACCCCCATAGATCCGCAATGGCCAGGAAAGTCCGCAAAGCAGGGGCGCTTAGTCGCCTTCGGTTCGTGGGTGCAAAGCGGGAATTGTCGAGGCGCTGAGGCCCTTTCATCGCTTCTGAGAGGCGCGGTTCTCGATCATTCTACATGGATTTCATCTCCGCCAGATTTGGACATAGTCCAAATATGGACAAAAGGCAAGCGTTTTGTTGTGAATGTTCAGAGTAGGCGCATATTTGACGCCAGATCGCGCCGTCTTCGAAGATCGACCTCGATCTTATCTCGCACCGTTCGGACCGATATCGTGTCTCGCTTATTGCGGCAACGCTCCGCTGGCTTTCCTTCACCGAAAAGCGCGCCGTCCTCGTGGTATCTCGCCCGCTCCTTCCTCGATGCGTTTCATATTGCTGCTATCCGCAGATGCCGAAGCTGACGCGCGCGTGGTCATTGCATCGCTTGACTGGCGCTTAGCTCTCATTTGGCGTCGGACGCCGCGCATCTTGATGAAATATCTCCGCGAAGAGTCTTTCCAAATCGTGCCGCTGAAACGGCTTCTGCAAGGTTGGGCGATCCTGATGCGGTTCATGCAGACTCTTTTTGGCGTAGCCGGTCAAAAATAAGAATGGAACATCCCGCGCGGCCAGCACATCAGCAATCGAATACGTATTCTCGCCGTTGATATTGACATCGAGAATGGCCAGGTCGATTTCCTCTCGCTGAATCATGTCCAGCGCCCTCTTCACGCGCGCCACTGGCCCGATCACGGTGTGCCCGAGCTCGGCGAGCATGTCCTCAAGAAGGAGAGCGACCAGGTTTTCGTCTTCGACTATCAGGACGCGCAGTCCAGTAACCTGGCGGTATGACTTCGTACTAGTGGCCATCAATCAACTCCTCCCCCCGCAGCAGCCAAGGGGATGTCCACACTGAATGCCAGACCACTTGGATTGAAATCGACATGGACTTCACCGTCCAGATCCATAGACAGCCCGCGCTCGATGACAATCGTTCCGAAGCCCTTGCGTCCGGTCTTCTTCACCGGCGGCCCGCCGGTTTCCGTCCATTTCAGCCGAAGCGTACTCGGCTCGGAAGACTTCAAAACATCCCACACCACGCGGACCTGTCCGGTCGGCTTTGACAGCGCTCCGTACTTCGCTGCGTTCGTAGCGAGTTCATGAAAGGCCAAGCCAAGCGCGAGTGCGGCTTTTGGATTGACGGTAAGTTCGGGACCCTCGAGCACAAAACGCGTACTCTCCTCTGACCGATACGGTTCGAGTTCCAGAAGCAGCAACTCGCGCAAGGATGCGCTCTCCCAAATTTCGCGCGAAAGAAGATCGTGCGTCCGCGACAACGAAATGAGGCGGGCATCGAAGGTCGTCCGGAGTTCGCGGTCAGAAGTTCCTTTCAACGATTGCGCGGCGATCGATTGAACGGTCGCCAGGGTGTTTTTCACCCGATGGTTCAGTTCGTTCATGAAGAGTTGCTGCCGCTGTTCGGCTTGCTTGCGCTCCGTAACGTCCACCAGCATGTTGACGCCTCCGACGATCCGGCCCGCGGCATCACGCATTGGCGTCGGATAGGGTACGAACCAGAGGCGCGTGCCGTCCGGGCGCTCAAGGATAGCTTCTGCACCGCGGATGATGCGGCCTTGCTTGAGCGCGATCGCCATCGGGCATTCATCGTGCGGCATTGGCGTTCCGTCCGCGTGATAGAGCTTCCAGCTCACGCACCACTTGTCTGTGCCAAATTCGGGCACACGCCCGGAAAACTTGGCAGCGGCCGGATTGAAGTGGGTGAGGCAGCCTTCCGCGTCAGTCGTGTAGATCGCGGTGGGAAGCGCATCGACCATTTCCCGGAAGCGACGCTCGCCGTCACGTAATTTTTCCTCACTCGCTTGCAGTTGCGTGTTCAGCGTCTCCGTGGCTTGGCGAGACTGGAGCGCATCTTCCATAAGATTGAGCGCGGCCCGCCGCGCATCTTGAACCTCTACGTTAGCCGCCTTGAATTCACCGACCCTCTGGGCGAGTTCCGTATTGGCATGGCGCAGCCGTTCTTCGCTTTCGCGGAGGGCGTGTTCGGCTTGGCTACGTTGCGCAATCTCGGCTTGCGCGGCCTGATAGAGGCGGCCATTGTCGATTGCTATCGCTGCTTGAGTCGCAATACCCATCAAGAGACGCTCTGAACGCTCGGTGAAAATACCGGCTTCGGGATGGCCGAAGAATAGACCGCCAAGAACCTCTCCCGAGCGTGAGATCACGGGCGCGGCAAGATAGCTGCGTACCGGAAGATGGCCTTCCGGCATGCCGTGATACGGATCGTTCCTGCCGTGGCATGAGAAGACGTGGATGGCCGGGATGAGCGAGCCCGGCCATGACGAAAAGGCAAACCATTTTCAAACGGTTGGAAAGAGCCTGAAAATGCTGGCTGCATCTCGGGTCAGAGTCTCAGGAGAGCGGTCCAGAACCCTCTCGAAAGACAAAGACACTTATTTATTCTGCAAACCAGGTTTCATGGAATTGCTCGATGAGCCCGTCGTAGAACTTGAATCTGATTTGCTGTTGTTCTTCGCTTCAAACACCGACATCCCGTGCGGTCCGATCGTCATTAAGACCGGATCTCCGTCTTTTGACTTAGCCTGAACCACAAACGATTCGGCCACGACTTTGATGTCGGTAAAACCAGCACTTTGCAAATCCTGCTTAATCTTCTGAGCAGCGGCCAGGTTTGGCCCAGAATTTGAATTCGTCGATGCGCTGGGTTGATTCTGCGCACTGGGCGATTGTGCAAAGGCTGGCGGTGCGAGAAGTGCGATCATTGCTGCGCCGATGAGAAGGCTTTTCATAGATTTCTCCTATATTTTGAGAGGGCAAAGCGCGGGCGCTCCGGGACGATAGGCATGCGGGGCAAGCCGTGCCGGTCACGCTTTCATTCGTGACCCGAGAGCAATGGAAAATGCTAAGTGTAGTTCCCTCTCTGTTCAGCAATTGGGCCAAACTTTCGTCTTAAGCTCCCGATGGACGGACCGAAGCAAGCCGAAAGAGGAGCGTTGTGTTGCGTTGCCGTGCGCATGGTTCGATTTCTTAGCGGAGAAGGTCGAGACAAGGGCCTCCCGTCAGCGCTATGCCAAAGGCAAAGCTGGATTCCAAGTCATGCCTCAGCGGACGAATAGTTAAGGCGACATCAAGCCATAAGCCCGCGTGAGGAGTCTATGCAACTAATGCGAGTCTGCTCGGAACGGTTCGTTTGGAACTTTCTCGAAGTCCTGTCCTTGTCTCAGCTATACCGCGCCAACGGCACCGCGTGTTTCGGTTGGTTGGCGATGGCTGTCCGCATTTCGCAAACTCGATGGAGACATTGTTGTTGCACTTGGCGCCGGCTTTTGAGTTGAGATTAAGCAATGTCGAGAATATCTCTTCGAGTCCCACGAAAGATATCCCGGCATCGGCACAGGAAAAAGTCGCTGGAGCGTGCGGGCTCCTCGCAGAGCCGGCACGGACTGGACTGGATGAATTTCTTTACGGCCGATGTCCAGACCGGGTTTGGTGCTTTTGTATCCTTTTATCTTGCAAGCCTGCGTTGGTCACAGGAGGACGTCGGCTTTGCGCTGACACTCGGACGGTTGTCTGGGGTGATCGGACTAATCCCGGCGGGAGCTTTAACCGACACGATCCGAGCCAAGCGCGGGTTGGCGGCGGCTGGACTCTTCATGATCGCGATTGCAGCCTTGATACTCGCGCTGCATCCGACTTTCGTCTTCGTGCTGACAGCGGAAGTCCTTCACGGCCTTACCGCCGGCATTCTAGGCCCTGCTATCGCGGCGATAAGTCTTGGCCTGGTCGGCAGGCGCGCGATGTCGTTGCGCGTGGGACGAAATCATCGATACGATGCGGCGGGCAACGCTCTGACCGCCGCCGCCATGGGACTTCTGGGAAAGTATTTCACGTTGAAGGCGATTTTCGTGATGGCGGCAACCCTTACGATTCCGGCCTTGATTGCGCTTAGCCGAATTCGCAAAGACGAGATCGACTATGATCGCGCACGCAATGCGGGCAAAGGCGAGAAGGGGCCGAATGTCCAAAGCATCATGGAGCTTCGAAAAAATCCCAATCTGCTTTGGTTTGCCAGTTGTCTCGCTCTCTTTCAGTTGGCCGACGCCTCGATGCTGCCCCTTGTCAGCGAACGTCTCGGACAATCCAACGTAGCGGTGAATCCGTTGCTATTGTCAGGTCTGATCGTTGCGCCCCAACTGGTCGTGTCCTTTTTCGCGCCATGGGTGGGATATTTTTCGGAACTGTGGGGACGCAAGCCGCTGCTGTTGATTGGGTTCAGTCTCGAGATCATCCGCGGCGTCATGTTTTCCTTTGTCACCGATTCATTCCTGCTTACTGCGGTGCAGATACTGGATGGAGTGAGCGGAGCCATCGTGAGCGTGCTCACGGTCGTGATCATCACGGATCTGACGGCGGGAACGGGCCGCTTCAACCTGGCCCGCGGCGGCGTGGGCATGATCACCGGCGTTGCGGCTTCCGTTAGCACGGCGCTGAGCGGATTGGTCTGGCAGCGCGCGGGCGAGAAGACGGCCTTTTTGAGCATGGCCGCGGTGGCTGTGATTGCAACCGCGCTCCTATGGTACCAACTGACCGAGACCAAGCCAGCGAAATATGTCGATTGAACAGGTCGAAGCGCCTGCACCTTTCGTCAGGTTCAATCGCGGCAACGGCGGCCATTGGGGCTTCCAGTGTTGAACCATTCAGTTCATCGCTTGTTGATCAGGATGCCCGGGCGAGCAATCGCTCCCGGAAGGTGAATCACTGATGTCATTCAAGGTTCAGGTAGGCCCGGCGCAGATCGCCATTCATCAAGGGCAGACAGTACTGGTGACCGAGCCGGATGGGCAGATAAACTGGCCCAGCAAGCGCGGGTTGTATTTCCGCGACACCAGGGTCGTCAGCGCCTGGGCGATCTATGCCAACGGCGAGCGCTGGGAACTGCTGAACGGCGGCGGCGCTGCGCCGCATGTGGCACGTATTTTCCTGACCAATCGCGCCTTTGTGACAAAGGATGGGCCGATCGCGGCGCGTAAGCTGGGTCTCGTGATCGGTCGTCATATCGATGGCGGCCTGCACGAAGACCTCGACATCACCAACAACAGCCAGAAGCCGGTTCGTTTCAACCTCGAGATCGCAATCCGGGCTGATTTCGCCGACATCTTCGAGGTGAAGGGCGACGACATCGTACGCCGCGGCCGCATCATCACCTCCTGGTCGGCGAAGCGAGAGATCCTCCGCATCACCTACCGCAACAAGGACTTTTGCCGCGAAGTCATCGTCCGCACTGGCGAGGGAGACGGCGAGCCGACGGTGAATGCCAACGGGCGCCTGAGCTTCGATGTCATCCTGAAAGCCGGGCAAGCGTGGCATCGCTGCCTGATCTACGACTTGGTGGACGGCACGAAACACCTCCGGGCGCCGCGCAAATGTAGCCATTCCGGCACGACCTCGGACCATGCCGGAAAGATGGACAAATGGCAGCGCACGGTTTTGAAAATCGACACCAGCAACGAGGAATTCTACCGTTGTTTCAGTCAAGGTGTGCAGGACCTGGCCGCCTTGCGGTTGCCACTAAAGGGCACGGATCACATGGTGTTCGTTGCCGCTGCCGGATTGCCATGGTTCGTGGCGCTGTTCGGCCGCGACACCCTTATAGTCTCGCTGCAGACGATGATCGTCTATCCGGAATTCGCCGCCGGAACGCTGGAGGTTCTGGCGCAATATCAAGCGACGCAACGCGACGACTACCGCGACGCCGAGCCGGGCAAGATCCTGCACGAGCTTCGTTATGGCGAGCTCGCGCATTTCAAGTTGATCCCGCACACGCCATATTACGGCACGGCGGACGCAACACCCCTCTATCTGATCGTGCTGCATGAAGCGTGGCGGGCCACCGGCGACCGCGCGTTGATCGAGCGGCACCTGTCGAATGCCGAGGCTTGCCTGACCTGGATCGATAAATACGGTGACCTCGACGGCGACGGATTCCAGGAATATCAGACCCGCTCGACGGCTGGCTACGAAAACATGGCCTGGAAAGATTCCGGCGATTCCGTGATGTATCCCGACGGCACGCTCGTGCGCGGTCCAAAGGCATTGTGCGAATTGCAGGGCTACGTTTACGACGCGTGGCTACGCATGGCCGAGATCTACGACGAACTGGAGAACAAGCGGCGTGCCAACGTGCTACGCAAGAAGGCGGCAGTGCTGTTCAAGGAATTCAACGAGATATTTTGGGACGAACAATCTGAGTTCTACGCCTACGCACTGGACGGCAACAAGAAAAAGGTGATGTCGGTGGCATCGAATGTTGGGCAGTGCCTGTGGTCCGGCATCATCGCGCCCGAACGTGCCGGCATCGTGGTGAAGCGGTTGATGCGAAAGGATATGTGGAGCGGCTGGGGTATCCGTACGCTGTCATCGGATCATCCCTCGTTCAACCCTTACAATTATCAGACCGGCGCGGTGTGGCCGCATGACAACTCCCTAATCGCATTGGGTATGCGGCGCTACGGTTTTGCTGCCGAGGCCGCCGCGGTGGCGCGCGACATCAGCGGTGCCGCGAGCCATTTCCTGCTGAACCAATTGCCTGAGCTATATGCCGGGCTGCAGCGCGACCCCACGAGCTTCCCCGTGCAGTATCTCGGCGCGAACGTTCCGCAGGCTTGGGCGGCGGGAGCTCCATTCATGCTGCTGCAGGCCATGCTGGGCCTGCAGCATGATGCGCCGCGCGGCAAGCTGTATGTCGATCCTGCCTTGCCTGATTGGTTGCCGGACGTGACTCTAACCGATCTTCGGCTGGGGCGGCGCCGCTTCGATATCCGCTTCTGGCGGGACGGCAAGAGCACGAACTTCAAGATACTGAAGGGCAATCCCGACGCGGTAGAGCATAAGGCCATTAAGAGCAGCTACGCTGGGGGTGCTTGATTCATTTTTCAACGAACGAAGCAAGATCGGGGAACGCCCCGCTTGCCGGGACGAAGCCGCAACAGCGCGCCTGCGAGGGGTTCTTGTTGGCGCTGCTCCGCGGTGAGTTTATCGGAGGCGGTTGTCACGTACAGCATATCCAGAGCGTCTTCGGCGAAAGCACACATTGTGGGCTGACTTACAGGCAAGACGATGTCGCGGTCCACTGCACCCGTCGCCGTATAGCGCCGCAATCGGCCACCACCATGCAGGGCGCACCAATATCCGCCCTCACTATCAACAGCCGCGCCATCGGGCAGACCCAATGTTTCCGGAACCTTCGCGAACAGGATGGGCGAGCCGATCTGCCCGCTTTCCGAATCGACGGTGTACGCAAACACCTCTCTTCTGTTGCTATGCGACAGATAGAAGCGACGTCCGTCTGCACTCCACGCCATGCCATTATGCAGTTCCGCAGTGTCCGGTTCGGATCGCAAGCCGTCACCCAAGGTAAAACTGTGAAGCGATGATCCTCGGGGCGAACAACCGCTATTCAGCGGATCAAACATGACCCCGATCCAAAATCGGCCGAAGCTATCGCAAGCACCCTCATTGAAGCGGAACAAGGTCGGATCGAAAGGTGGATCAACCAGTTTGGTCAAGGCGCCGGTGCCGAATTCCAGGCGAAAGATTCCGTAGCGCAACGCGACCACCGCACCGGGGGGAGGGGAAGCCAGGGCGAAGGCGCCAATATCGCTCGTCATCAGCCAGGATCGGTGACACCTCGTCTTCGCGTCATATCGGTAAAGGGCGGGCTTTTTTATATCGATCCAATAGAGCGCGTTCTCCGAAGATACCCAGGTCGGTGACTCTCCGATCGTGGCACCTGGGTCGACCACAACTTCGATTTCCATGCCTCCCTCCAGGCGACCGCGAGACCGTGCGAATGAATTTGTTACATCGTTGTAACAACGGGGAACGATGCAAAAGGTGCCGCATTGTTCGTAGGAATCCGTACACTCACCGACGATCTTCGTTCGGCTCTTCGACTTTTGGAGTACGCCATGAGTATGAATGTTAGCGAGTTTGTTTGGCATCGATTGCAGGAATGGGGCCTCAAGCGCGTTTTTGGCTATCCGGGAGACGGCGTCGGAGGTTTGGACGTGGCGCTGGAGAAGACCAAAGACACTTTGCAATACGTCCAGGTCCGCCACGAGGAAATGGCGGCCTTCATGGCCTCAGCCCACGCCAAATTCACGGGCCAAGTGGGTCTTTGCTACGCCACTTCCGGTCCGGGCGCGATCCACCTTCTCAATGGACTCTACGACGCGAAGATGGACCACGTGCCCGTTGTGGCGATTGTCGGTCAGCAGGCGCGGACTGCAATCGGCGCAAGCTACCAACAGGAAGTGGACCTACAATCCCTCTTCAAGGACGTGGCCGGCGATTTCGTCGCGATGGCGATCCTGCCGGGGCAGGTTCGTCATCTGATCGACCGGGCCGTGCGAATTGCGTCGACCCGACGAACGGTCACGTGTGTGATCATTCCAAACGATCTTCAGGAACTTGCCTACGAGAACCCACCGGTTGCTCATGGCACAACGCATACCGGGGTCGGCTATGCCGGACCAGCGCAACTGCCGAACGGTGCCCTGTTGCGGCAAGCCGCCGATGTGCTCAACGCCGGCAAGAAAGTTGCCATACTGGTCGGCGCCGGCGCGCTTGGAGCCACCGACGAAGTAATTGAGGTGGCGCAGAAGCTGCAAGCCGGCGTTGCAAAAGCTCTTCTCGGCAAAGCTGTGCTGCCGGACGATCTCCCTTGGGTCACAGGCGCGCTCGGTTTGCTGGGAACAAAACCGTCGTGGGATCTGATGAAGGGGTGCGACACCTTTTTCATGATCGGATCCGCTTTCCCCTATAGCGAGTTCCTGCCCGATCCTGGCGACGCCCGCGGTGTACAGATCGACATTGACGGCACGAGACTGAGCCTGCGTTACCCTATGGAAGTGAGCATGGTCGGCGACAGCGCTGTCACGTTGCAGGCTTTGTTGCCTTTGCTTAATCAAAAGCCGGCCGATCGCTGGCGCAAGGGAATCGAGTCCGGCGTCGCGGAATGGTGGAAGACGCTTGAGGAGCGGGCGATGGAATCGGCCGATCCTATAAATCCGCAACGGGTGTTCTGGGAACTTTCGAAGCGCCTGCCGGAAAACTGCATCATGACCGGAGATTCTGGCTCGGTGGCGAATTGGTACGCGCGCGATATCAAGATGCGCCGTGGCATGATGGGCTCGCTGTCGGGCGGTTTAGCCTCGCTCGGCGCCGCGACGCCTTATGCGGTCGCGGCAAAGATGGCATTTCCAGACCGCGTCGTGATCGCGTTCATTGGCGATGGCGCCATGCAGATGAACGGCCTGAATGTCATGATCACGATCTCAAAATACTGGAAGGAATGGTCCAACCCGCGGCTGATCGTCATGGTATTGAACAATCGCGATCTTAATCAGGTGACTTGGGAGGAGCGAATTCAACTCGGCGCAGGCAAGACCGAATCCACCCAAAGCATCCCTGACTTTCCCTATCATAAATACGCCGAACTCATCGGTCTGAAGGGCATTTTTGTCGACGATCCGGACCAACTGGGCGCCGCATGGGATGAGGCCCTCGCTGCCGATCGACCGGTAATACTTGAATGCTATACCGACCCGAACGTGCCGCCGCTGCCGCCGCACATCACGCTGAAAGATGCGAAGAATTTTATGGTGATGACGGCGAGCGAGCCGGAGCTTGGGAGCGTTCTCAAAAATAGCGCCAAGCAAATTTTTGCGTCGCTGGTACCGTCCGATAAGGACTGACCCATGCGGCTGGACCCGGCAATTCAACGGGTGTCGGCGGAAGCCTACACCATTCCCACCGATTTTCCCGAAGCTGATGGCACGGCATCTTGGACATCGACCACCATCATCGTCGTACACGCTGAGGCCGGTGGCCAGCAGGGGGTCGGATACACCTACGCAGATGCATCCGTCGTCGCGCTTATCGATCGAGTACTGGACGAAGTTACAAGAGGAAGCGATGCAATGGACCCCCCGGCCGCCTGGCGCAAAATGCAGATCGCCGTGCGTAATTTGGGCCGTGAGGGTCTTGCTGCAACTGCGATTTCGGCAGTCGACACCGCACTATGGGATTTAAAAGCGGTCTTGCTTGACCGGCCGCTTGCGTCGATTCTGGGACGCTACAGAGAATCCGTGCCGATTTACGGGAGCGGCGGTTTCACAAGCTATGATGACGAACGGTTGGCACGGCAACTCTCTCGGTGGATTGAAATCGAGGGGTGTCGCTGGGTCAAGATGAAGATCGGAAGCGACCCCGCACTTGATCCAGCCCGCGTTGCGGTCGCGAGGGCTGCCATCGGGCCGGCAGGCCTGTTCGTCGACGCCAATGGCGCCTACGGGCCTAAGGAGGCGATCCATCTTGCGAAGATCTTCGTCGAAAAGCAAAACGTGCAGTGGTTCGAGGAGCCGGTTTCGTCGGATGATCTTGAGGGACTTCGGCGAGTGCGTGACGAGGCACCGCCCCTCATGGAGATCGCGGCCGGCGAGTACGGGTACAGTCTCGACTATTTCCGCCGAATGCTCCAGGCCGGCGCCGTAGACGTGCAGCAAGCGGACGCCACCCGATGTGGGGGCGTCACCGGGTTCTTGCAAGCGGCGGCTCTCTGCGAGGCGTTCCATATCGACTTGTCTGCACATTGCGCACCCGCGCTCCATCGTCATCTCGGTTGCGCGGCTCCGCGATTCCGCCATCTCGAGTGGTTTCACGACCACGTTCGCATCGAACAGATGCTCTTCGACGGGGTGCCGGTGCCGCACCGAGGCAGCATTGCGCCCGATCTGTCGCGTCCTGGACTCGGCTTGACCTTGAAGCGGAAGGAAGCCGAGAGATTTGCTGCGGACTTGAGGGAAGCAGCATGAGCCGCGACATCAGCGCTGTCGCACTTTCCGGCGCTGCCCTTCTTGGTTTGGTGGCGTTAGCTGTCAAACCGAGTTCTATCAGCGGTCCGGTACGGTCTCGGCGGCTTCGGCGATCGGTGCCCGGGCGGACGATCGACCACAGCGCCGCTGTTCGCTCGGCCCGGCGCATGAATAGGGCTGCTGGCGTCATTGCTACCGCGGTCTTGGCCGACAGCGCTGTGGAGCATTATCGTGGCTCGTTCCACAACAAGGCGATGGTGACGCCCTTGGTGACTGCGGCCTTGTCGCTGGCGGTCAGCGCTCACGGCAATGCCGATAAACGGCCAGCGGCGCACCATGTGCGGGACGGCGTCTACGCCATCGCGGCGCTGACAGGTTTGGTCGGCACCTGCTTTCATATCTTCAACGTCAGCAAGAAACCTGGCGGATTTTCCTGGCAAAATCTGTTTTACTCGGCGCCGATCGGAGCTCCGGCGGCGCTGACGTTGTCGGGCGTCATGGGGTTTCTGGCGGAGCGCGTGCGCGACACGACGCCAGGCCTGGCTCCCACCATCGGCGGCGTGTCAGCAGGACGTGCGGTGGCCGCTGCAACCAGTGTGGGGCTGCTCGGGACGGTCGCGGAGGCGGGATTGCTGCACTTCCGCGGCGCCTATCATGATCCCTTCATGTATTTGCCGGTGACCATCCCGCCTCTTGCTGCTGCATTGATTGGCAATGCCGCCTTAGGCCGGACGGACCGGCCGCGGCCAGTAACGAAATTCTTGCTTCGCTTGACAGCGGTGCTCGGGTTCGCAGGCGCCGGCTTTCACGCCATAGGCGTCGCCCGTAACATGGGTGGCTGGCGCAACTGGAGTCAGAATCTGTTGAGTGGACCTCCGATACCGGCACCGCCGAGCTTCACGGGCTTGGCGCTCGCCGGGCTCGCAGCACTGGGTCTGATGGAGGACCATCCCGATGTCTGAACGCTATCCGGGTTACGATGTGCTTTCCAAGCGTCAGACGGAATCGTGGAACGAAACGACGCGTCAGGTAGTCGACCGGCGGCTTGCGATACCGCGAGAGCCTCGCTTCTTCTCCTCGACCGAATGGCAGATCCTCAACGCGGTGTGTGACCGCATTATGCCGCAGCCCAAGGATCGGCCGCCGGTGCCGTTGGCGGCTTATGTTGATCAGAAAATCACCGATGGTTTGCTGGACGGGTATCGTTATGCGCAATTGCCGCCGCAGGGTGAGGCTTGGCAGCGTGGCTTGGCCGCCCTTGAGCAGTCTGCAAACGAGGCGCACGGCTGCTCCTTTCGCGATCTGCCTTCGGAACGGCAAGATGCGCTTTTAAAACGCATGCAACAAGGCGAACTGGTCGGCGACGGGTGGGGCGGAATGCCCTGCAAGCTGTTCTTCAATCACCGAGTCATTCCGGACATCATCCACGCCTACTACGCGCATCCCACGGCCTGGAACGAGATCGGATTCGGCGGACCCGCCAGCCCACGCGGTTATGTTCGGATGGGATTGGACCGCAGGGATCCGTGGGAAGCTGCGGAGGTGAATTTGGGAGATGATATCCGACGGACCGAGAGAAAGAATAATCGTGTCGGCTGATCCATTCACGTTGCCGCGCGCCACCGGCGGCCGCGCTCCCGATGTTTTCAAACGCGGGGGTTGGGTTCCAATGCGCCAGTTCGACGAGAACGACGTCGTCGATTTTGTTGTGGTGGGGACAGGAGCGGGCGGCGGCCCACTATTGGCACGTTTGGCCGAAACCGGCTTCTCCGTCGTCGGCTTTGACGCCGGACCTTATTTCCGACCGCTGGAGGATTTCGCCTCCGATGAGCGGGAGCAGGAGAAGCTTTACTGGACCGACGAGCGCATCGTCGACGGGGCGAATCCGATCACGATGGGCGGCAAGAACAGTGGCAAGGCAGTGGGAGGAAGTACCGTCCACTTCGCCATGGTTTCTCTGCGTTTCCGACCCGAATGGTTCAGGTCCCGCAGCGCACTGGGCTACGGCGCGGATTGGCCGCTCGACTGGAAGGAGATGTGGCAGTACTACACCAAAGCAGAGAAAGCACTCAGCATCGCCGGACCTGTAACGTATCCGTGGGGACCGGAACGACCGCGCTATCCCTACCGTGCGCATGAATTGAATGGCGCTGCCGAATTGCTGGCTCGCGGGGCCGAAGCCATGGGCATGAAATGGACGGCGACGCCGCTCGCAACCGTCTCGGCGCCGCATGGGCGATCGCCCCCTTGCGTCTACCGCGGCTTCTGCCGATTTGGTTGTTCAACCAATGCCAAACAAAGCCAATTGGTGACCTTTATCCCACGAGCGTTGCAGGCCGGCGCGGAAATCCGCGATCTCGCGATGGTAGGCCGCATCGAGGTGGGTCCCGACGGTCGCGCAACCGGGGTGCACTATCACCGGGAAGGACGCTGGCGCTTTCAGAAGGCGCGCCATGTCGTTGTCGCCGGCTATGCTGTCGAAACACCCCGGTTGCTGCTGGCATCCGCCACCGACAGATACCCCGACGGCCTCGCCAACGGTTCAGGTCTCGTCGGCAAGAATCTGATGACGCAATCAAACCAAGCCGTGTTCGGCACGATGGCTTCCGAGGTCCGCTGGTACAAGGGTCCGCCTTCGCTCTCTATCACCGAGCATTGGAACTATGACGACCGCAAAGATTTCGCCGGTGGATATTGTTGGATGGCGCAGGGGCCGCTGCCGGTGGAATGGGCCAACATACAGACGAGTTCGCGCGGTCTTTGGGGCCAGCCATTGCGCGACGCCATGGAAAAGTACAATCACCAGGTTGGATTAAAAATGGTTGGCGAGATGCTGCCCAATGAGGCCAACCGTGTAACGCTCGCCGATGAAAAGGATCAGTACGGGCTGCGGATTGCCCGCGTCACCTACAGCTGGGGCGATAACGACAAGGCATTGATTCAACACGCGCTGGGACAAATGCAGACGAGCCTGGAAGCGGTTGGAGCGACCGACATCTTCAGGCAGGAGGATGATACCAACCACCTCGCTGGAACGGCGCGGATGGGCAACGACCGAGCAACGAGCGTGGTCAATTCTGATTGCCGAAGCTGGGACATTCCGAATTTGTGGGTGTGCGACGGATCGATCTTTCCCACGACCGGTGGAGTAAATCCCTCGCTCACGATCACAAGTATTGCGCTTCGGACCGCCGACAGAATTCAAAGTTTGGCTGCGCGCGGCGAGCTGTAGATACGTAGATATATCGCTCAATTTTTGTTTGCGCCAATCGGAATCGTCTCGTCGCTATCGCGGTTGGCCAGTGATTTGCCGCGCGGCCGGTAACCGCCTTGGCTTCAGGAATTTTCGGCGGGATTTGCCGATAGCGGCTGCGCCCGCAATGAGCCCGACAAGCAAGCAAGCTGCGCCAGCTCGCAACCAGGCAGGATCGAAACCGATAACTTCGCTGGAAGATCGATTGCTGAATCGCCCGCGCGCACCGGCGTCCCCGGCAACCGGTTGAAACAGGTTGTCGGGCCGGTCGGGAGAGGCCAGCTCGCCGGTCATTTGACCATCGTAACCCTCGTGCGCGAGGATACGGTCGCCTGAGCCCGGAAGAAGCATCGTTCCTATGATTGCCTTTAGCGCCGATCGTCCGATCCAGAGTTCGCGCGGCGCCTGCCGAGCGGCACGAAAGATTTCACGAGCAATCGCAGCGGGCTGGAAGATGGGAGGTACAGGTTGCAATCGCTTGGGAAGGCGGCTGCGGGCCCAGTCGAATTGCGGAGTGTTGACCGCCGGCAACTGCACCATCGTCAGCCGTATCCGGCTTTTATCGTGTTTCAATTCACTACGCAGCGCGTTGGTAAATCCTCGGATCGCGAATTTCGCTCCGCAATAGGCTGACTGTAATGGAATGGCACGATAACTCAGCGCCGATCCGACCTGAACGACGGTGCCATGATTGCTGCGACGCATATGACGGAGCGCTGCCATCGTTCCGTACACCTGGCCCAGATAGGTCACGTCGGTCACGCGGCGAAATTCCTCAGGCTTTATATCGCTAAGAGGAGCAAAAATCGTCGCCATGGCGGCGTTGATCCAGACGTCAATTTTACCCCATTCAGCGATCACTCGATCAGCAGCAGCAAATACATCTTTCGCTTCAGCGACATCAACCGGCAGCACGAGTGCCCGGCCTCCTGCCGCTTCGACCTCCCGCCGCGCTCCCTCGAGGCCGTCGGCGCCACGAGCAATAAGGCCAACGCTATAACCGCGCTGCGCGAAGGCCACAGCGGTTGCGCGGCCAACGCCGGCCGAGGCTCCGGTAATGACCACGACGGGCGAACTGGGTACGGTCATGTCGGTCACTCCATTGTTTTCCAAATTTATAAGGAGGTAACAAGGCGCGGACCCGACTGTTCCGGACGACATCCGGCTGTTGTCCTAAAATTGGGGGTAATCCTGTTTGTCTGCCGAGGAAGCAGGCGAGCCGGCGGCCCGCGTGGACGTCATTTGTTAGCCAGTCGCGCGAGGACATCGCTCAGCGTCAAAGCGAACATGAAGATGAGCCAGAAGACGCCTGCCGCTGAGACCAGTTTGATCAAGGTCTTGGCGCTGCGAAGTCCCATGAAAATCATCACGACAAGGCCGGCCTTGATCGTCGCGATGGCAAGACCCGCGACGACGTTGCCGACTCCGAGCGAAAGATGGGCGACGCCGAAGGTCAGCATGAGCAAGAGCAGGAGTGCCAGCCAGACCAGAATGTTTCGTCGCCATATGGCGTAGGTCCTGGTGTTCATGACCGCCCCACCAGATAGATCAATGGGTAAAGAATGATCCAGATCACGTCTACCAGATGCCAATAGAGCGCGGTCACCTCGACCTCTGGATTCTCGCGTAGCTGTATCCGCCGTCGTCCGCCCATGATGATCAGGCGTCCGATGAGCCCGAGTCCGATCGTCAGGTGGACTGCGTGAATGCCGGTCAGGGTCCAGTACAGCGCAAAGAAGAGCTGCGTAGCCGGCACCTTCAAGGCAAAGTTCGGGCCGGGCCAAAGGTTTTTTCGGAGATCCTCGGCATATTCAAATCCCTTGAGCACAAGGAATATCATGCCGAACGCAACCGTCGCTGCGAGACACCAGATCGCAAGACGACGCATGTCGGCCTCCGCTGCCTGCGCTGCGACTGCCATGGTAAGGCTGCTCGTCATCAGGACGGCAGTGTTGATGGTGCCATACCAGATATCGGTCTCCCTTCCGGCCATGATGAAGGCTTGCGGATAGGAGACGCGATCGATCGTGTACAGAAGAAGGAGCGAGCCAAAAAACAACACTTCACTGGCAAGAAAAACCCAGATGCCGAAAGTCGCGCCTTCGCGCTGCCGCGACAACTCATGCCAGGGTTCTTTAAGGACGCCGGCTGCGGTACTCATGTCTTGTCATCCCGCCCGTACTCTCTCCTATTCCCGGATTTAGGCGCCTCGCTAAAGGGGTGATAATTGTAGGGCGCTTCCGTCACCCGCGGAATCGCGGCAAAATTCTCGCGCGGCGGCGGCGATGTCGTTCGCCATTCGAGGCCTGTCGCATCCCATGGGTTGTTGCCGGCCCGGGCGCCTGAGATCAGCGACCATGTCAGGTAGAACAGTGGCAGCAGGTAGGCGGCCGCGAGCACCACTGCCCCGGCCGACGACATCACGTTGTAAACCTGAAACTCTGGAGGATAAACGTGGTAACGCCTGGGCATGCCGAGATATCCGGCAATAAATTGCGGAAAGAATGTGAAATTGAAGCCGAAGAACATGAGGATGGCGGCAAATCGTGCCCACGCCTCTGAATAAAGTTTGCCGGTGATCTTTGGCCACCAGAAATGTAGTCCTGCGAAATAGGCCGATACCGAACCGCCGACCATGATGTAGTGGAAATGGGCGACGACGAAGTAGGTGTCGGTGACATGAACATCGATGGGAATGGAAGCGAGGAAAAGACCGGTCAGGCCGCCGACGGTGAACAGGCCGAGGAACCCAAGCGCGTACATCATCGGGGCCTCAAAGCTGATTTGTCCCCGATAGAGAGTCGCCGTCCAGTTGAAGACCTTGATCGCCGAAGGCACCGCAACGATGAACGACAGGAACGAGAAGATGATGCTGGCATAGGGCGACTGGCCGGCAACAAACATGTGGTGACCCCAAACGAAGAACCCGATCACCGCAATACCGACCATCGCATAGACCATGAAGTCATAACCGAAAACTCGGCGCCTCGCGAAGCACGTAATGACCTCAGAGACGACTCCCATGGCCGGAAGGATCATGATGTAGACCGCAGGATGACTGTAGAACCAGAACAGATGCTGGAACAGGATCGGATCGCCGCCGAGCGCCGGATTGAAGATCGGCAAGTGCAGCCAGCGCTCCACAATCAAAAGCAGTAACGTCACGGCGAGGACGGGCGTGGCCAGTACCATGACGAGACTTGTCGCGTAAATCGCCCAGACGAATAGCGGCAGACGGAACCAGGTCATTCCCGGTGCGCGCAACATGTGCGTCGTCGCAATGAAATTGACGCCGGCTGCGATTGAAGAGAAGCCCGCAATGAAGACGCCCATCGCCGCGGCGATGACATGCGTATTGGAAAACATCGTCGAAAACGGCGTATAGAACGTCCATCCGGTATCCACGCCGCCTGCCACGAGCGCATACAACGTGCAGAGCCCGCCGGTAATGTTGAGATACCAACTGAATAAGTTCAGCTTGGGAAAGTCGACATCGCGCGCGCCTATCATCAGAGGAAGCAGGAAATTTCCCAGCGTCGTCGGAATCGACGGAACCAGAAAAAACCAGACCATGATGATGCCATGGAAGGTAAACAGCTTGTTATAGGTGTCGGCCGAGACGACGTCGGCGTCGGGTGTGAAGAGCTCTACGCGGACGATCGAAATCGCGATCCCGCCCAGGAAAAAGAAAAATGTGATCGAGATCGCATAAAGGATGGCGATGCGTTTATGGTCGGTCGATGTCAACCAGGACGCAAGGCTGTGGCCGGCGCCGAGATAGCTCGGCTCAAGTGAGAGCGGAAGTTCGCCATCGAGTGTGGCGTCGGTCATCGCTGTTCTCCCTCGGTCGACAATGAGCGGATGTAAGCTGTGAGGCTTTGAATTTCGCCGTCGTCGAGGATGCCCTGATAGCTTGGCATGATTGGCTCATACCCCGCAACGATATCCCGCCTCGGCATCAGCATTGAATCACGCAGATAAGCATCGTCGGCGATGACGGAATTCCCGCCCGCAAGCTGCACCGGACGACCGTAAATGCCGCGAAGCTTGGGTGCGTGGACCTTGGAGGAATCGGCGTGGCAGCCGGAACAGCCGCGCGCCTCGAAAATGGCGGCGCCTTCGTTGGCCAGACTATCGCCCTGCGGCTGCGCCGAAAGCCAGCGACCGTAATCCTCCTTCGACATAACGACGATTCGTCCTGTCATGCGCGAATGATCGGTGCCGCAATACTCGGCGCAAAACAGATGAAATACCCCAAGCTTGGTAGCAGTGAACCAGGTCTCCGTGTACCGGCCCGGCACCACATCCTGCTTCATTCGGAACGCTGGAACGAAGAAGGAATGGATCACATCCTGCGAGGCCATCACGAGCCGAACCGGTGTGTCGATAGGAGCATGCAGTTCGTTGATTTCGCTTGCGCCGTTGGGATGCTGCGTTTTCCACATCCATTGCTTTGCAACGACGTGAATCTCAAGAGCGTCCTTGGGGGCAACCAGTCCCGAAAGCTGGCTTGATGCCGCCCACCAGAATAGAAAGAGGGCAAGGATAAGCGTTGCGGACGTCCAGCCAATCTCGAATTCCCGGCTAAAGAACGCCGGCATGGCCCCACGCTTCGCTTTAGATCCGCGCCGATAGCGGATTGCGAAGCCGATCACCAAGACAAGAACTACCAAAATAATGACGGCAGATATCCCTAGCAGCAGGTAATAGATATCGTCTGTTCTGACGGCCTGCGCTGAAGCGGATTCTGGCATCAAAAACGAAAGCATTGTCACCGTCCGATCTTCAGAGGGCCGCCGCGATAGCGTCGTTCAAGGAAGAGGATGAACCCGGCAAGCGCGAGCACCGTGAGAATCGCGCCGATTTCCAAAATCCGCCAGATCAGCAACGTGTACACGCCGTGAGCGGCATCGAAACCGTAGCACAAGAGCGCGATGCGATCGGTCAGCGAACCCGTATGGCCTTGACCTGCTTCGAGCAACGCGAGATGCAGGTCTCCCGGGTTGAGTGCAAGACTGGAGAGCGAGCGGGAAACCAGACCCTCTGCGGTGAGGACGATGGTGCCGGCAGGGTGGGCGAATTGATCGACGTCGGCATCATAGATGAAATTGTAGCCCATAGCCTTCGTCAGAGCTCGTATGGCGGCTCCGTCGCCGCGCAGGATAGTCGTGGCCCTCGCGACTTCCGGGTTTCCGATCTGATCAAGCATGGCCTTGGCGTCGGTCAGCGAATCCTTCGGGTCTAGACCGACGACGATGAGCCGGAAATCGGCGCCCGCTCGCAAACCGGTTTCACCGAGCGCTCCCGAAGCGATTGCAAGTGCAGGTCGACAGATCGTGTGGCAAGTGAAATCGACAAAAAGCAACAGCGACGGGACATGATTCAAGATTTGAGCGAAAGTAACCGCGCGGCCGGTCAAATCATGAAACACCAGGTTCGGCGGAACAGCAGCGTTTTCTTGCGGAGCAAGAGCAACCTTTGCAAGTTCGGCCGGGCTCAATGATGCGTTTGCCGCCTGGAGGGAAATGCACAGAATGATGCCGGCTAAAAGCGATCTCATGGCTTTTGCGCTGCTCCGCCCTTGACGGCAGCGGCCGGCGTTTCGATTGGCCCGTACGCGGCTGCGCCTTTTGCTGCCACTAGCGCCATGGCCCGATCAACGGGAATTCGGATGATATTTTGACTCCGGTCGACCCATGCATAGCCATTGAGCTGCGCTTGTTGCTCCTTCTCGAACTTCGTCAGATCGGCGGCATCGTCGATCTGGAGGCGCGGCTTTCCGAATGTCTGTGGCGCAACGCTGACCGGCCCGTGTATCTCCCAATCGTAATAGATACGTGCGCCCAGGATTGACAGTCCGACGAAGGCAAGCAGGGAAAGGGCCGTGAACAGCACCGTGCGCGCCGCGACTTCGGGCGACTCCGGTCTCTGTTCCGCGTGCATGTCGTTATCTATCATGGGTCCATCTTCTGATCTCGGCTGTAACTGGCTCAGCTATCGCGATTGACAGGCTGGCCAAGACCATAAGGGCGGCTAGCGCCGCTACAATTGCTCCGGGTTCGAAACCTGGCGCCATCAGCCACAAAATATGTAGAACTACGCCGATGAGAATGAGACCGCCGATCAGGCGAAGCGCCTGCCGGTTCGCGCGAAGTTTTGAGCTGAGCAACATGGCGACGGGCACGACGGCACCTACAAGAACCGCCGAGACGATGACCCAATTCCATCCGTCTTGACCACGCCGCAAATACCACGCCGCCTTTTCCGGCAGATCGCCGTACCAGCTCACAATGAACGACATCAGGTCGATATAGACGGTGCCCAGAAGCGCAGCCATCAAGAGGCTGCCAAGATCGGCCGCCGTGTCGGAGTCCGGTTCCGGGGCTATGACCGCCGTAAAAGCCAGCGCGGAGAGAATCTGCTGGATCGCAAATCCGGCCGCGAACGCCGAAGATCCGAAACCGACATCAATCGAAAGAATCCAGTCGACTGCGACGAGGCTGATGATAAAGCCGTGGAACGCAAGTCCAATAGCTGCCGTCAGCGGGTTGCAGCGGCGCTGGACGATAAGCACGGCGAGAATTGACCAGCCGATCAGCGCGACGAATGTCCGCAGCAGAAAGGCTGGCTGGTTGAGGTAAAGATGGACCAGGTCCGGACGCGCGCTCGCGGTGCCTGCAGCCCATCGGTACGGTGCCGACAATCCGAAAGCCAACGGCAAGAATGCAACCGTGGCAAGCGGAACTGTTGCGGCACACGGCACCAGCGTAGCTGCAAGTCTATCGCCCCAGCGGCCGCCGGTAAGGCGATGAATAAGGAGCAGTACGAGACTGCCAACCGCCACGCCGCTCCAAACCACAAAGCCAATGAGCCAGCCTTGAGCCACCGGTCGCGCGCTTACAATCAGCGCGACAACTAGCGCAGCAATCATGGCAGCGGTGATCGCGAACCATTTCTTACGCGGGGTCTGCAATCCAAACGGGAATGCCTTCGCGATGCTCATGGCAATTTCTCCTGGGCATCGGGGACGTCGGAGAGTTGCGCGTGCTGGGAAGTCTGCAACGCCCGGATATAGGCGACGATGGCCCAGCGGTCGTGCGGTTCGACGCGCGCAGCGTACGGATACATCACGCCGAAGCCGTTCGTGATGACATCGAAAAAATGCTGGGCCGGTGCGCTCCTCAGGCGCGCGCTATGGTAGGATGGCGGCGGTGGAAATCCTCGCTGGACGATCATGCCATCGCCCTGGCCGGAAAGGCCATGACAAGGGGAGCAGAAGATGTCGAAGCGCTGCCTTCCTCTCTCGAGCAGCGCCGCCGTCACCGGTGGCGGCTCCTTGATTTCCTTGTCTCGCGCCAGATCACCTTGCGCTACAGTTCCGGATGGCAGCGGTTGTGCTTCGCTGCCGTTGCGCCAGAGCTTTGACGGTTCATAGGGATCGTACCGTTTCTGCTGGATCATCGACTGTTCGTCGCAGCCGGCGAGCAGCAAAGGGATGATAAGGATGAGGAGGGCTCTCATCATGCTGACCACAGTTCGGATACGCTGAAAGCGCCGGCCCGCTCTAACGCATGACGTAAGGCGTTCCCATGCTCGTCCGCTTCGCTTGTTGCCGCCAGCAGAAAAAAGCGATCCTGGCTGGCGCGTTCAAACCCGACGACGTCGAAGAGCGGGTGATGCAGTTCCGGCAAGTGGCAATTCACCATGAACGCGATCAATCCACTGATGACCGCTGCCAGTATTCCAACTTCAAAGGGGACCAGCATGAACACGGGCCAGCTATTCAGCGGTCTGCCACCAACGTCGAGCGGATAATTGACGACGGAACTGTACCATTGGAGCCCATAGGCGAACGCGGCCATGGTCAGGCCGGCGACCAGCATGACGGGTCGGATTTTTGAGGGTTCCACCTCAAGAACGTCATCGAGTTGCGCAACTGGAAATGGTGTAAAGGCATCGAGCAGGAGGTGGCCATCCTGACGAAGTTGTCGGGCCGCAGCCACAAGCGCGTCAGAATCCTCAAATTCGGCTGCAAACTGTCGTGTCATGCGACGCCCTCGTCGTGGCAAAGTTTGCGGGTTTCGTACATCGACACCGCCGGTAGAAGGCGCACGTAGCAGAGGAAGAGGAAAGCAAAGAGCCCGAGGGGGCCGAACAGCAGCACCCAATCCGACAGCGTGGGATGAAAATGTCGCCACATGGATTGAGCGTAGTCGTGCGACAGCGTGTTCCAGATGATCAGAATGCGCTCAAGCCACATTCCGACGTCGACGAGGATGCAAATCGCGACGACACCAAGAACGTTGCGACGCACGGTGCGAAACCAAAATGCCTGGGGCAGCGCACAATTGAACAACAGCAACAGCCAAAAGAGCGGCGCGTAATAGCCGGTGAAGAAGTATCGGACCAGCGAGCGGTCAGCATCGGATCCTGCATACCATGCGGTGAACCACTCGCTTGCGTATGAAAATGTCATGATAATCGAAGCCATCAGCAGGATCTTGGCCATGGCGTCAAAATGATTGATGGTGATCAGAGCCTCCAGCCTCAATCCCCATCGGATGAGGGCGCTCAGCACGACGACCGTGGCGAAGCCGGAGTACAGCGCGCCGACAACGAAATAAGGGGGGAAGATGCTTTCCTGCCAGCCAGGCATCAGGCTTGCCGCAAAGTCGAGTCCAACGATGGAATGGACGGACACGACGAGCGGGACCGCCAGCGCGGCCATAGTCTTGTGAAATGTTTCGTAGGTGCGCCAATGCCGGGCGGAGCCACGCCAACCCAATGCAAAAATGCCGTAGAGGACGCGACGGACAGTGGTCTGAGCACGGTCACGCATGGTGGCGAGATCGGGCAACAGGCCGATGTAGAAAAAAATAATGGAAAACAATAGGTAGCTTAGAATAGCCCAAAAATCCCAGACCAGCGCGCTGCGCCACTGCGGCCAGAGCAGCATGGTGTTGGGATAGGGGGCAAGCCAGTAGAAATATTGCGGTCGTCCAAGATGTAAAATGGGGAACAATCCGGAAATCGCGACCGCGAAGATGGTCATCGTTTCAGCAAAACGATTGGTCGCCGCGCGCCAGCGCTGCCGGGTCAAAAGCAGCATCGAGGAGATTAATGTGCCGCCGCTGCCAATCGCGATCCACCAAACATAGCTCGCGATCGCATAACCCCAGACGATGGTCGTGTTCACGCCCCATACGCCGACACCCTTGGTGAACAAAACGCCGATCGCTACAATAGTCGCAAAGACGCAGAGCGAGGCAATGATGAAGGCAACCCACCAGAGCTTTCCGGCCGGACGTTTCAGGATCGGATCTGAAATCGCCACCGTCACGGCGCTGTAGTTTTCGTGGTCCGCCGCGAGCCACGGATGGGGTGCCTTTGCCGCCATTTGCTTGACGACTGCGCTCATGCAGCGCCATCCTTGAGCGTTGGGTCGGGATTGCGAACGTCGGCGAGATAAGTTGTGCGAGGTCGGGTTCCGAGGTGGCCCAGAAGCTCGTAGTGGCGCGGTCCAGTCTTAAGGGAACTCACCCGAGAACCGGCCTCATTGATATTGCCGAAGCTGATGGCGCGTGTGGGACAAGCCGATTGGCAGGCGGTAACAACCTCGCCGTCCGAAATCTTGCGGTCTTCTTTTTCGGCGCCGCGCCGCGCCCGGCTAATGCGCTGGATGCAATAAGTGCACTTCTCCATCACGCCGCGCTGCCGCGTCGATACGTCCGGATTGTGCTGGGCACGGATCGTCTCAGCTCCGAGATTGGCGTATTCCTGCCCATCAGCATAACCAAAGAAATTGAAACGCCGCACTTTGTAAGGACAGTTCGCCTCGCAAAACCGCGTCCCCACGCAGCGGTTATATACTTGAAGATTGAGGCCTTCTCCGTCATGAACCGAAGCCGCGACCGGACACACCGGCTCGCACGGCGCGTGCTCGCAGTGCATGCAAGGAACCGGCTGAAAGCCGGCCTTCGGCGCGGCTGACGTGCCGTGGTCGTAGACATCGACGCGGAGCCAATGCATGTCGCGACCGCGCGCGATTTCTTCCGGTCCCACGACAGGTATATTGTTTTCGGCCTGGCAGGCGACGACACAAGCGTTGCAGCCGATACATGCCGCGGCGTCGATGACCATGCCCCAGGCATAAGTATCGTTTTTGTGTTCTGGTAGAAGTGTTGGCAACGGTTGCTTCTCAGTAGCACCGACCTCAGCCGCTATCCCCGCGAGCGACAGCAGCGGATAGAGATCGTCAGGATTGCCCTCGAGCTTGACATCGTCCGCAGTGGTGAGAATTTCATGAGTTTCTCCGGTTGGCAGGAGCGTGACACCATCAAGCAGCCAAGGCATTGCCGTGGTCCGAAGCCGATACGCGTTCACGCCGACATTGTTCCCGATCGCGCCAGCATTTCGGCGCCCATAACCCAGGGAGAGGTTCACGACGCCGGCCGCGGTACCCGGTTCAATACGGGCGGTGACCTTGATGGAGCGATTGTCAGTGGTGATCTGAATGACGTCGCCAGACCCGATGCGAAGCCGTTCCGCATCTGCGGGCGCTATGGTCAGAGAATGACCCCAAACCTCCTTACTGAACGGCTTTGGGCATTCTTGCAGCCAAGGGCTATTGGCCCAGCTCCCGTCCCAGACGCATGGATCGGGACGCAACACCAGCGACATTCCTTCCGGCTGCTCGATCGGCGCGAGCGGAGGAAGTTGCGGGGCTGCGACGGTGGTCGGAACGGAGGTGGTTTGCGCGATTATCCCGTCGTGGAGCACTTTTCGCCACCAGGTTTCGAAATCTGGTCCACCAATCGGTTGCCAGGTTTCGCGAACCAAATCGTAGGACAAAGCATTTGGCTGGCCCATAACGGTGGCCAAGAGTTCGTGCGCCGTTCGGCTGGCATAGAGCGGCAAGATCAACGGTTGGACGATACTTGCGGTGCCGTCGCGGGCTCGAAGATCCGACCAGCTTTCGAGCGCGTGGGACAGAGGAACGTGCCATTGGCACGACATCGCGGTTTCATCCAGATGCGAGCCGAGGTGGACGCTTGAAGACGCTCTCCTTAATAGGTTTTCCATTGGCAGATCGGCGGGCGCATCGTAAGCCGGATTTGCATTCAAGATCAGGAGCAACTTGACGCTGCCGCCATCTAGAGCGCTCGCCAGGTCCGCAAGGGACGATGGTTCTCTCCCTTGCGGCTGATCTATGGGTTCGATGAAATCGGTCGGCGCATTGAGCTGATGGTTGATCCAATGAACCAGTGCCTGGACTTCTGGAGATTGCGTCGGACCCGCGAGGACGAGCGCTTGCCCGCGGGCAGCCATCAGGGCTTTAGCAGCTGCTTCGGCGAAATGGAGGGCTTCTTCAGGAAGTGCCGGCTTTGGAAATTGGGCTCCGAGCTGGTTGGCGACGGCGACAGCAACATTGGAAATGCTGCGGGGATGCAAAGCCAGCCGATGGTCTGCTTTGGCACCGGTAAGCGTAAGCGCGTTTTCAGCGGTGTACATCCGCGAGAACCCCTGCGGATTGGCTGGATTGCGTGCGCTCGCCCAGTCATGCGCGCACCGAACCTGGTCGGGACCGGATCCCAGCGGATCGGCATCAAGCGTTAGAACGACGCGGGCGTCACCAAGACGCGGCCTCGGATGCAGCGGTCGGCCAAAAGCGATCTTTGTTCCATCGCGTTCGTATTCTTCCCCGATCGGTTCATAGGCATGCCATGTCGCTTGGGGGTATTTCGCAAGAAGCTCATTGATTTGCCGAAGCAATGTCGGGGAGGTAATTCGGCCGGTCAGCAGCCTTAACCCCTCCCCGTTCGATGCTTTCAGACGCTGCATTTCCGGCAGCAGCGCTGCGAGGAACATGTCCCATGATGAAATGTCTCCGTTATGCATCGAGGTTTGCGATCTATCCGGATCGTAAAGTGACAAGACTGCTGCCTCAGCGAATACGTCGGTAGCACCGAGACTTGCCGGATGGCGCGGATTACCCTCGATCTTGATCGGGCGCCCATCGGTCGAGATCGCAAGAACGCCGCGGCCATACCCGCTCAACGGCAGCGTCGTTGCAAAACGCAAAAGCTCGCCGGGCACGACGCGTTCCGGCATATTGACGTAAGGGACAATCTCTTCAGCCGGCTTGCTGCAGCCCGCGACGGTCAGGGCCATCTGGGCCGCAAATAGCTGAAGTGCGCGCCGGCGGCTAAGCGCAGGCGTCGTCGGGCCAATAGCCGAGGGCTCCAATCCAGTCGACCCATCCTTCATTATCGATGACATTTTGAACAATCCGTCAGATGGTTAACGTCGATATGATACTCGCGCACAAGACGGCGGCCCCGGTCGAGTTGATCCTCGGGCATCGTCCACTTCATGTCGAATACGGCGCTCCGCGGTCGAACATAATTTTCGGGATTGCGGTGGCAGGTCAGGCACCACCCCATCGTAAGGGGTGCCGCTTGTTTCATCAGCGGCATGCGGTCCACCCGGCCGTGACATGTAGAGCAGCCAACTCCCTTGGCCACATGGATACTGTGGTCAAAATAGACATAGTCGGGAAGCACATGGACCCGACGCCAATGGATCGGCTGATCCTTTGCGAGGCTATCGCGTACCGGAGCCAGCATCGATGCGTTCGTCCAGATCTGCGAATGACACGTCATGCAAGTTTCCGTAGGGGGAATTTCGGCGAACCGTGCTTTCTCAACCGACTCGTGGCAATAGCGGCAATCCAGGCCGAGACCTCCGACATGATGGGCGTGGCTGAACGGTACGGGTTGCTCGCGCGTTATCGATTGATCGGTCACATAAGGAGAGCGCATCACCGAATAGGCCAGTCCCACGACCACAATTGGCAGTGCCGCAAGCAACGCCATGACGACTTTTGCGATGGTATTTGATCGCGGGCTGAATATTTGGACCATGTCCGCGGACCCCGGCTTCGGCTGACGGACGCACGATCCGAACCATGTTAGATTATCGACAAGTAATCGGATAGACGGCCAATCGACATTGGATTACGTTTTCTCTCAGGACAGGGATTTGCGGCGACTATTGGAGTTCGTGCGCATTAAGTCTCATGGCGTGGTTGCCTTGAGAGTTTGACGCAGGGATTTGACTGCATCGGCTGTGACGACTGGCGCGGCATTGCCCCAGGCATTGCGAACGTAGGTTGCGACCGCGGCGACCTCGGTGTCACCGAGTTTCCAGTCGTAAGATGGCATGGACGATGCAGTCGGCCGCTGATCGGTGACCGCCGTCCGCGCCCCTTGCAAAATCATGCGGATAACGGTGGTTGGATCGCTCGATTGCACATTGGAATTCTTCGCGAGCGGAGGAAACATATGAGGTACGCCACTGCCATTTGAACGATGACATGCTGAACAACTGTCGGCATAAATTGTTCGACCGGTGTCGTTGGTGCCTTGATCCACTTTGGATGGCGATGTTCCGGACTTCCCGTTCACGTCCTTCAAATAGATTGCCATGGCGTGCAGGTCACTGTCGCTCATCTTTGAAGTTGAATCGCGCACAACTTCCGACATCAGCGCGGCCGCGCCGCTATGGACATTGCGGCCGGTCTTGAGATACTCGGCAATTTCATCGGCGGTCCATGAGCCGACGCCGAGATGCTGGTCGTCGGTGATATTGGGCGAGAACCAGTTCTGCAGCTTACCCCCGTCAAGCGCCTCTGCTGCCTTATCCGCGCCGAGGAAATTCTTTGGCGTATGACAGGCGCCGCAATGGCCCGGTCCTTCGACCAGGTAGGCGCCGCGATTCCATTCGTCGCTTTTGTCCGTTCGAGGCGTAAAGGTTCCGGGCGTAAAGAACAGCATGTCCCAGCCACGCATAAATATTCGATGATTGAGTGGCCATTGGAGCTTGTTTTTTGGACGCGGGCTCGAAACGGGCTCCAAAGTATTGAGATAGGCACGGACCGCCAAAACGTCGTCGTGCTTCATTTTGGTAAAGTACGGGTACGGAAAGGCCGGATAGAGCCGAGCGCCACCAGGACCAACGCCTTCATGCATGGCCCGGTAGAAATCCGCGTCCGACCATGCCCCAATTCCGGTTTCTCGATCGGGCGTGATGTTGGGGGAATAGAGCGTTCCAAAAGGCGTCTTAATGGGGCGACCGCCAGCGAACGGCTTCTTTTGATCTTGGGTATGACAAGCCATGCAGTCGCCGGCATCGACAAGAGCCTTCCCGCGCTGCACTTGCTCGAACGATTGCTCGCCTGCGCTCGCCGGAGCGGCAACGGGTCCACCGAAAGCCGCCAACTGCACCGCCAGTACTACCAAGCCTCGCAACGCAATGCGCATCGTCGCCTCTCAAGCTTGTACCAACGGCCTGGGATTCTTTAGGTATTGGTTTTTAATCACGTCTGCGGCCCAATAAGTGAGGGCACCGATCGTTCCGGTCGGATTGTAACCCGGATTTTGCGGAAACGCGCTCGCGCCCATGACGAAGAGATTGTGAAGATCCCAACTCTGCAAATACCGGTTGAGGGCACTCGATTTCGGGTCGCTGCCCATGATCGCGCCGCCGGTGTTGTGAGTGGTCTGATATGGGACAATTGAATAATGCCCTTCTCGCTTCTTGGCATGGAACTCACGCGCCTTCATGACCTTGGCGATGTCGGTTGCGCGGTCAGTAAGGTAATCCGACATCTTGTGTTCATTGTCGGTGTAGTCGAATGTCATCCGCATTAACGGGCGACCATGGATGTCCCGATAGGTTGGATCCAGGTCGAGATGATTGGCGCGATGACTCATGACGGAGCCATGAGTGGCGATCGTCGCAGACTTGAGGTAGTTTTCTGCAACCGCCCTTTTAAACTTGCCGCCCCACTTGGGTGTGTCTTTGGGCACCGGATGGGTCTCTATCGGACGGCCATTGGTATTCCACAACGCGATATAGCCGCCGCCAATGAAGCCCAAACCGGTATGATCGAAGTTGTCGCCGTTGAACTCGTCGATCGCCATCCCAAGTGCGCCCGCACCGATGAACGGGTTTATGATTTTGTCGTCAAAGAACACATCGACGCTGGATACAATCTGATAGGCGTAGTTCTTTCCTATAACGCCCTGTCCGGTTTGGGGATCGTAGGGCATTCCGATGCCAGAAGTCAGCAACAGATGAGCGTTATGGAGTATAAACGCGCACATAATTACGATCTCTGCGGGCTGCTCGAATTCCTCGCCTTGCTCGGTTACATAGGTAACGCCAGTGGCACGCTTGCTGGTTTTGTCGTGATTGATCCTAATGACCTCGGATCCAGTCCGAAGCTCGAAGTTCGGCTTGCGCATCAAAACCGGCAGGATCGTCGTTTGCGGACTTGCTTTGGAATAGTTGCCGCAGCCATATTTTTCGCAAAAACCGCAGTAGCTGCACTGTCCGAGGGTCACTCCGAGGGGATTGGTATAAGCGCGTGACATGTTCGCGGACGCGCAGGCAAAAGGCTTATGGCCAACCTGCGTGGCGGCTTCCGCAAAGAGCGTCGGACCGTAGGTCATCTCCATCGGAGGATTGGGATAGTCGCGCGAGCGCGCACCCTCAAAAGGATTACCGCCGTCCTGTATCGATCCCTTAATATTGCCGGCCTTGCCGCTGATTCCGCACAGGCGTTCGAATTTGTCGTAATAGGGTTCAAGCTCGTCATAGGTCACGCCCCAGTCTTGAATTGTCATTGTGTCAGGAACCGCGCCGGCGCCATATCGCTCAATGTTGTGGCTTCGAGCTACGAAGTCTGATGGTAAAAAGCGCCAGTATTGACCATTCCAGTGAATCCCGGCGCCACCCACGCCACTCGCCGGCAAAAATGACCCAAGCTCTCGCATGGGCAATGCAGTTTCATTTGCGCTGTTGCGAAACGTCAACGTTTCCTGGGCTGGCTCTTGAAACAAAGCTTTCCGGTAGTAATAACGAAGCTCATCTTGTGCAAACGTGACTGCAAAATCAGTTGATGTATCGCGCCAGGTTCCCCGCTCCAGCGCCAGGACTTTCAGACCCGCATCGGTCAGTTCCTGCCCCAACATAGCCGCCGTCCATCCAAATCCGACCAGTACAACATCGACCGATGGAAGTTTGCGCGCCATGTCCGCTTCCTAATCCTGGGGATTGATTTTCAAGCCAACCGGAGAGAGCGCAAGCTTTTCTCCATGCTTTGAAACATAGTCGCGATAGTCGTAACGCGTGCCAGGAAATCCGATAAGCTTCCATCCGACCATGTCGCGATTTCCGCCGTAGATCGGGTCTGAAAGAAAGCCTTCGAGAGTATTCTGCAAAAGAGCTTTGAAAAACGACTTGCCATTCACGCCTTCGAGCTCTATTTCGCCCTTTTCCAGATGCGTGAGGACGTCGTCCTGCTGCTTTTCAGCGAGCTGAGCGAACGTCCTGTTGCTGAATGTCTTTTGACAGTATGAGTCTATGGCTTTGATCGCTGCACGATAAGTCTGAGCAGGTGTCAAACGACTCTGGTTGCCTTGCGATGGCGTACCTTCGCTCCAAGGTCCTTGCATATACCAGGTAAGCGCTTTGCCAAAAGAGCCGGCGAGTTGACGGTCGAGAAAAACGGTAACGCCCGCTTCCTTGGCTCCGCCTCCCAAGTCATCCTGAGGGATCAGCCTGGAAACCGCGGCGTCGATAAAAGCACGTTCGCTAGATGTGAAAAATAATGTCGGCGCAGGGACACCAGGTAAAGCAACGGGTGGCGCTGCGGCCTTGCCCGGCTCCCACGGAACGCCGCCCGTGATACTTCGTGCATTTATCGGCTGGCCTGAGACAGCGACAGATCCGATCGCTACGCCCGCCGAAAGTAACCTGCGGCGGTTTACATCAAAGCTTGCCATCACCAGCTCTCGGACTTCAATTCGTCAATTTGGCTCGCAGACAAAGCGAAAAGGACGCTCAAGTTCCAAAAAAAGAGGTTGGACTTTAGTTTGTAGTGGCTTCGATGTCGCCGCAAAGGGCAGCTTCTCTTTAGTGCGGTGTTTTCGGCTGGAACAAAAGCATCGCAAAACGATATTATGTATCCGGACACATACAATTCCCCGTGCGACTAACTTTGCGATTTTGGAGGGCGTAGAAGGCAGAGCGACCGGGTCGTGCGCGGTGCAGAACGGCATTCGATGCGGAGAGAGGCTTCGACACGAAATTGTCACTGCCATGATTTTGTTCGCATGAAGCTTATGTCCGCGAAAAAGGCCCCGATTGTCTCGGGGCCTTTGCTTTTTCTAATCCCGGTCGTGGATGACAGTCTTGCTACGAGTTCCGTCATCATGGTCCTTCTTGATGACGGTAGTACGGTCGGACGGCTCGCGCTCTTTAACTACAGTGCGATCCCGGTCGCGGTCGTAGTCCCGGTGGCCCTCGCCGACGCTTACGCCAGCCCCAACTGGGCCAACGCGAACGCCGACATCATCAGCCAGCGCAGGTGTTGCAAGCGCCGCGACGGCGGCGATTATCAGTAAACGCTTCATGGAAAATCTCCTGTTGCTAAGAAGGAAAAAGAACCAGGAACTTCGTCAAAAGTTCCTCTGGATGCCCGTTCAAGGCCTATGACGGAGTGATTTTTTGGTCGTGTTGGGTGATGATGCTTAGCATGCCGAGGCCGAGCAGATTTCGATGACGTGTGTTCAAAGCGACCGAGGAACATTTTCCATCACGCCGCGTTTGCACCGCCGCCCATAGTTAGGAGAGCTATGATGAAACACCCTTTGTGCGCTTGCCGTGGTGGCTGCGCTTACGACCCCGGCGTTCGCGGCCGAAACGATGTCGAGCCTCCCCCGGATAGCTGGACAATAGCCAACTACCGCAGGCAGGATGTCTATGACAAAGGACAAAACACAATAGCGGCGAATCCGACTTCGACTTCGCCGCTCCTGCGATTTTCAGATCTTTTCACCCTCGGGTACGGGTGTGTGCCCTTTCGTAATTCGAGACCGCAAGTCGCTCACGGGCATCTGCAGCACCTTTACGCGCTGGCCTTTTACCAATGAGTTGACCAAGACGGTGCCGCCATCGGGAAATGCGAGCGCATCGTGGTGCTGCAACGGCACTTCAGGCGCTGTCTTGCAAAACTTAGCAACGTTAAACCCCAACGCATGGGACTTGAACCAGGTCCCGCGATATCTGACATTTCTTTCAAACGCCAGTTCTGTCCCCGGAAGAAGGCAGACCGCGACACCCAGTTCTGCGGGTGACGCAAATCCGACAGTCCCACCATTGACAAAGCGGGTTGACACGAGGGTTTCTCCAACTTCGGCGGGGCGAGAGGCAACGGCATGAAGGCTGTAGTCGCACACGGCAGTCCTCCGTTCGCTGAGATAGGACACCCGGTCCGGAATGGAAGGGCACTCCTATCCATTCGATTCCGAACGCCGGTTTGATGGGAGTGGTTCCTTGGGCGAGTTAATTTTATAAGGCGACAAGTTTGAGTTCGATGGGCGACACCAGCCGGTCCGAAAGGTTCATCCTGCCCAGATCGGCAGTCGGCTCGAGAAAGTCGAGCCGTTGTATGACAACGGAACCTTTGCCGGCCAGCGTGATTAAAGCACCGCAGGGAACACTGGAGGGTTCGATGAACGGTCTGATTTATCTCGTCGGTCTGGTTGTTATCATATTGGCCGTGTTGTCCTTCTTTGGACTTCGGTAAGTCCGATGACGCCGGAGACCGCCGTAGCAACTCCGCAAGAAGCGGACTGAGATATTTGCACGGGACCCCGATTGTCGCCGGTGCATTGGCCGCGACGGCCCTTTCTCTTATGTTGGTGACCTTCGCGGCTGCGGTGGGGATGGGTGTTAGTCCTACTGCTCCGATCTGGCGAGATACTTCCGCCTCCTCGGATAGGATGTTGAAGACGTCATGCGAGTGCTGGCGTCCGGCAAAACGGCTCAATGCTCGACCGGCGCGCATCATCTCGCCGGCGAGTCGGTCGAATACATGATCAGGCAATTCGGGCTTAGGAATTGCCTTTGGCGCCTCGGTGTCAAATCAACGAGGTCAGGTTCTAAAAAACACGAAATAGACCACCACGAAGGCTGCGATCACCAAGCCAAGGCTCCAGGCCAACACGTTGCGCACCGTGGGTCCGCGCTCCGCCCCTCGCGCTTCGATTGCGGTCTCGACTACGTGTCCGTTTTCTTGCTTCGGCATTGTTCCTCCTAGGATTGATAGAGTCCGCCAACTCATGCGGCACTAATCGCGGTGAACGAACTCACGACGAATTTCACGTCCGAGAGCGTTGACGACGGATATCTCAAGGGCTTTGTAGCCGCGCAGGCTGTTGTCGCGGAAGTGCTGGCGAGATCTTTGCAGCGCTCGATGGCCTCCAGGTTGCCTTGGAAGTCGATCCCGACCTTGTCTCTCATCGGGACGCCATCCTTCATGTCGAAAAAGAACTTTTGCATCACCACACCTCAAATCGACTCAAGAACAGAAAATCGTCAGCGCGGGCATCGACTATAGGAAAAGGCTTGCCGGAATTCCGCGCCTTGGCCTGAATGACGAGAAGCGTTTCAGAGCCATCAGGTACGCAGCTTGAGCAGCTTTCCACTTTCGGTGCTCACGGCACCGTAAAGAGTAAATCCGATGGATCAGGTTTCGTTCCGACTGGACGGGCCGACGACGACAGCGAGGGAACCGAAGGCTCGCCAACGGATTGGCCCAATCAAGGAGTAGAGAATGCCAGAGAGAAATCGCGGCCCGGCCATACCCGAAGCAGGCGAGCAGGTTCCCTCGCGCCGACACGATACAGGCAGTGGGGCCAATGAGACGGTCGATGGATTGGACGCTACGACAGAGGAGCTGCGGCACGCTGCCGAGGATACGCCTTCTGGAGCCGTTCCCGAAAAGATAGAGAAAACGCCGGTCTTCGACCGCGCTGATCTAGCGCGGAAAATATAGGCGCTCTTCGCGCGCTAAGTACGCCGGCAGGCTTTGGCGGTCTGTAATACGCGCCAGCGGCGTTTTCGGAACGGGGATCACGGCAAGCCCGCTTTACTGTTAATCTTTTGTTAAAGATGCCGCGCGCAACATCGCATCCTAACCTTCTGGAATTTCGTGAGCGGGAATCAAACCGTCATTTGTGGCGGTACCGGGGATTTTGATTTATCCGTGTGAAGGAGTGAGCGACATGTCGATAGACAACGTGCGCCCTGAGGAAAATCTGATCGTTGCATTCACATTGGCGATTGCCGGTGCGCTCGCTGCGGGTCTGCCAATGGCAGTAGCTATTATTTGGATCTGCTCCTGAACGCAGGCCGAACGTAAATGGTATTCCTATTGAGCGGCGTACCGCTATTTTTACGCCGCCTTTTGTATTTGCTTCGTGTAAAGTTCGAGCCAGCGTTTTTCACGATGAGTGGTCGGTCGCCTTCGAAGGTCCAGGCCGGTTTGCCGGTGTCGTCAAGTGCGGCCAGCGCATCGAGCACTTCGAACTCAATCGTTTCTTCGATCGAGAGCCCGTCCAAAGCCGGCTTCGAATTGCGAACGATGGCCATCGAAGTCATTTGGGCGGTTCCGCCATGGCATTCATCCAACGCCCCCCACTGGGAAAGCGAGTCAATTCCGCAGAGCAAAACGGGAAGCATCCTGATAAGGAGCGGTGCGCCGGCCTGTTCAAGCCCAACCGGCTTCATCTGGTTCTTCGAGCCACTCAGGTATCCAAATATCGCGCAAGAGGAGCCTGCAAAGGAAGCGCCGCAAAGCCAATATGACGGCAGAATACCCCCGTCGAACGGGAACCCTCATTGTCACTTTGCGTTGAGAAACGGGAACTTTCCCGTCATCTCTAATCCATGGAGAGCGTTATGGCCGCGAAGGATAAAAACCTCAATGACCTGTTCCTTGATACGCTCAAGGACATTTACTTCGCTGAAAAGCAGATTCTAAAGGCGCTGCCGAAGATGGCAAAAGCGGCCAGCTCCGACAAATTGCGTGCGGCTTTTGAAAAGCATTACGATGAGACCGAAGGCCAGGTGGGGCGTCTGGAGCAGATTTTTGAACTGCTTGGCTCGCCTGCGCGAGGAAAGACTTGCGATGCGATTGAAGGCATCCTCGACGAAGGCAAGGAAATCATGGCCGAATACAAGGGGTGCGATGCTCTGGACGCAGGTTTGCTCGCCGCGGCACAAGCCGTCGAGCACTACGAAATTTCCCGTTACGGTACGTTGAAGGCCTGGGCCACCAAGCTCGGCATGAGAGAGGCCGTCCGGCTGCTCGATGAGACGCTGAAGCAGGAGAAGAAAACGGACGAGACCCTGACAACTATTGCCGAGACGGTCGTAAACATGAAGGCGGCGGCCTGACTTAACGAGTTGTTTGCCCGAGGATCCGCCCAAATATTGAATGTGCGTCTTCGTGAGCAAAACCGGTCTTCATCCTTATGGAGAGTTTGCGCTGGGACGCGTTGGTCTTTCCAGCTCGGAATCTCAGTCGCTTGCAGGACAGAGTCTTGAAACCAAGCGTTGCTTGAAACGTCCATGCGGCTAAGGAACGAAGATCGCGGAGGGCCATTGTGAATCGTGCGGCTCTTGATAGATGAGGTTCCTATGTATCACCATGTCAAAAAGCTGATGTACACGGTTCGAGTCGATGAACCCGATTCCAAGTTTGGAAATATGCTTTTGGAGCAATTCGGAGGTGCCAACGGTGAATTGGCTGCTGCCATGCAGTATTCGATACAGGGAATAAATTGTGAAGATGCAGCCCGCAAAGACCTGCTCATGGATATTGGCACCGAAGAACTCAGTCATCTGGAGATCGTCGGATGTTTGGCGCGAATGCATCTGAAGCCCATGAAATTCGACCGCGAAGCCGCCGAAGCGGATCCGCTTGTCGCCATCGCGGGCGGCGGCGGCGTTACCCTTTGCAATTCGATGGGTAATGCCTGGACTGCGGATTATCTCAAGATAACCGGCGAATTGGATGTCGATCTTCGCAGCAACATCGCCGCCGAGGCCCGCGCGAAGATCGTATACGAGCGCATGATCAATTTTTGCAACGATGCAGGCACCAAAGACGCGTTGCAGTTTTTGATGACTCGCGAGATTACACACATGATGGCCTTCGCGGCTTTGGCCGAGTAAAATGGGTCGGATCGGGCACCCCGACAAAGCGCAAAGATACTCCGGCGCGGCGCGACCGAGGCATTTTTTTGCAGACGCGGCCAGTGCCGCCTCGCGGGTGGCGGGCCGGGCCCTCACGTTTATGCTCGCGGTCGCCGTGATCGTCATTTGGGCGATAACGGGGCCGATATTTGGCTATTCGAATACGTGGCAGCTTGTAATAAATACAGGCACGACGATTGTTACTTTTCTAATGGTTTTTCTGATTCAAAACTCTCAAAATCGCGATAGCGCCGCGATCCAGGTCAAGCTCGATGAACTGGTAAGAGTCAGCACCGCGCAGAATGCGTTCGTTGGTATTGAGCATCTTACGGACAAAGAACTTGATGAATTGCGTGATAGATGTGAAGCGCGCGCCAAAGCGGAAGCAAAGGGCACGGAGGCGGTACAACGCACAAGTCGAAGCGCGGCACAGGCCGCGAATAAGATATCGAGCTAGAAAGCTATGAAGTGACGTCAATCACGACGCCTGTTGCCGTGGTACGTTCCTCAATCATCGTAATCGGTGCTTCGGCGGGAGCGTGGAGGCGTTGCGCTTTCTGGCGTCCGCTTTTGGATACGGAACGATGTTCATAGCAGCCGATTGGTCGGGCATCAACCCGAAGGAGGATCCGATGGTTTTGAACGGCAAAAAGATCGCAATTCTTGCAACCAACGGCTTTGAGCAGGCGGAACTTGAAGTGCCACGGGACCGGCTGAAGAAGGCTGGCGCGACCGTTGACGTCGTTTCGCTGGCCGGTGGCGAGATCAAGGGCTGGGACAAAAAGGATTGGGGCCGCCCCGTGAAGGTTGACAAGACACTCGATGAGGTTTCCGCGCAGGACTACGATGCCATCGTATTACCCGGTGGCCAGATCAATGCCGATTTGCTGAGACTTGAACCGAAGGCCCTTAAGTTCATTAGAGATATCTTTGAGGCTAAAAAGGTGGTCGCTGCTGTATGCCACGCGCCATGGCTGCTGATCGAGACCGGCATCGCAAAGGGCCGAAGGATGACGTCCTTCAAATCGATCAAGACCGACGTGGCGAATGCCGGCGCGAAATGGGAGGACTCCGAGGTCGTTGTCGATCAAGGCGTCATCACGTCGCGCAATCCGGGCGACCTGGAAGCCTTCAGTGCCAAGATTATCGAAGAGGTCAAGGAAGGCCGCCATACCCAGCGCAGCGCGGCGTAACGGCCATGAAGAGCACAAAAATAGCCAACGACGCAGGAGCCGAGACGCGCGTCGTCATTCTAAAATCCGGCGAAGAAGCATTTGCAGCATTGACGGAATTCGCTAACGATGCCGGAATTACCGCAGCCTCCCTGACTGCCATTGGTGCCTTTGAGAACGCCACCGTCGGCTGGTTCGATTTTGAGAAGAAAACCTACAAAAAAATCGAGGTCGGCCAGCAGTGCGAAGTCTTGAGCGCGATTGGGGACATTGCCGTCGGCGACGACGGCAAAGCGAGCCTTCACGTTCATGTCGTTCTTGGCCTGTCCGACGGCACGACGCGCGGCGGGCACCTTCTTGAGGGCAGAGTCCGGCCGACGCTGGAAGTCGTTCTGACCGATACGCCGGCCGAGTTAAGACGGAAGAAGAGTGCCGATATCGGTATCGCCCTTATTGACCTGGAAGTTGGGAAGCGCTGAATTTCAGCGCATTCCCAGCGCATTTCCCAATTGTCGCCTAGTCATCTTCGACCGCCCGTCGATCGTTTCGGCAAAAGACCCTGCAATCGGTCGCGACGCTTCCGCCGCCTGGGCGGACGTCTGGATATCCGTGTTCGCGTGCAGCGTCGCCGCCGCCGTGCCCAGCACGGCGACGACGGTCGTGAGATAATCCTTGTCCCAGTGTAGCGAGGGAACCACAAAACTTCGGAGAGCCTCCCCCCACGGGACTTTCACCATGAACAGCGTCCCGACATAAGCGAATAGAAACAGCGTCAGCGCCCAACTCGATCGGCCGCCTCGATAGTGTTTACCGAGGCGGCCAATTTTCAGTTTCAGTATTTGAACTGCGGCATCGCTTTCAACTGGTCCTTGGCAGGGCTTGAACAATTGCCTGTTCCATTAAGGCCTCCTGGCAGCCGGATTGGCTGGCAAGAAAATGCCCAAATGGAACGAAGGTTCCAGAATGTAGCTTCTTGGAGCCCCGAATTGGCGCGTAATTGGCGACACCGAGAAGCTTTTTTGCAATCTTCGGGCGTGAAGAGCTGCCTCCCCGATTGCGAGGCAAACAGCTTAGACGGCTCGGGCGGCAGCTTTTCGGAGGAAGTGTTTGAGCTTGGCAAAGACCTGTTCGATGGGGTTCAGGTCGGGTGAGTATTTGGGCAGAAAGAACAGCCTGGCTCCTGCGGAGCGGATGAGCTGACGCGCGATTCTGCCTCGGTGGCTGCCGAGATTGTCGATGATCCCGATATCGCGACGAAGCGAGTACGGTTTCGCTCCCCATCAAGGAGGCGGAACTTTTCCTACAAAGTGGAATTAGCAATATCGCTTTGAACTCGCGGTCAACACCAGGAGCGCAGCAATGGCAACCCAAATTATCATGGATCGCAACGGCGACACCCGCCATACCTTTGATGTGAAAAACGTAGACGCCCTGCTAGAGGCGGAGCGCCGCTTTAAGGCACTCACGGGTGCCGGCTTCACCGCGGCAACCCGTACCACTTCTGGCGAGCCGGTCGTGACGCGAACGTTTGACCCTACCGTAGATGAGACACTGTTTTTTCCGCGTCTTGTTGGCGGTTAACTCTCGGTTCCTGCTCGTGACGCTGTTTGACGATGCGAACGATAAGCTCCGGAGGCTGTTGGCGGCCGGTCTGCAATCTGCGCGCGCCTTTCGAGAATGGTATCTCCGTCCGAGTAAGACGGAACAGCGCGGCCTCATTCTCTTGAGAGAATGGCTCTCGCCAGAACAGCTGGCGCAATATGACGCGAACGGATATTTCGAGGTCATTGGCTGCCACACGGGCAAGCGATACCGTATCTACCATGGCATTGGAGCGAACGTTGTCGAGCTAGATGGTAGTCCCTCAAGAACTGGCTGGTGCTTCGTACCTATTGATCATCTGGTCGCAGGCGACGTCATGCTGGCCCAAAAAATCGCTCTTGAAACTGACGAAAGCGGCGCACTCGCTTCGGCGAACAACTTCACGCCTAGATAGCTTCGCTGGCGAGCCAAACCAGCCAGTAGAAACTATCGGAGTTCAAATGCAAAAGCGTCGATGAAAACAGGCTGTCACCGGGTCGCCGGCCCATTTGGCTGCTGATCGATTTCCGCTCTCGTCCCGGACTTAACGCTCGTGAGGGGGCTCGTCGCGGCTCTCAATCGTGTCCCTGTTGTTTTCCTGCTCGGACTCGTCCTTGTAAACGTCAGCCACCTTGCCGGACATGTTGCCGGGGTTGTAGTGGTATTTCCCGGGAGGCTTTTCGCCCGGCTGCTCCTCGTTCGGGTTCTTGTTGTTGGCCATCGTGCGCTCCTTTTGGATATCCACGACAACCGTCGGGATCGGCCTAAGTTCCGGGACCGTTTGAGGGTCCGAGAGACGCCCGTCCATGAGCAAAGCCGTCTGGAGGCAAATCGTAGCAGTTCGAAGGTAGGTCGGTTCCGCCACGGCGGTGTTGAACATCCGAATGGCCCGCTGCCAATAATGAGTCTGCTGCTGCTTTTCGGATAACCGCGTGAAATATATGACCGCATCGCCTAAAGTGGTAAGACGCATGCCATCGTTCAGCTGAAGGGGAAACGGAAGCGGTGTTACCAAGGTCACGGCCAGGTCGGTCTCTCCTCAACGTGTTCATTCGTTCATAAAACTATTTGGTATCTGATAAATGCCGGTTCGAAAACTTCGTGAGTCCGAAAGAGCGATTGTTACATAGAGCGTGTCGCCGGAGTGTGGTTCGTCCAAATCCGCTATCGGCCATTGTCGGTCGTGAGTTCGAACAATTTGACCGGGAAGTGACGGTCAATCATCTGCAGCAGTTCGACCGGCGGACTGGCGCGTTCAGGACGCCGCCAGGACAGCTCGAAGACGTAGTCGGTGTTTTCCGAATCAGGGCTCCGTCTCTGCTCCTGAAAGCGAGCCCGGTATTTCATCGGCTCGACCAACCTCGGAACCTCCTCCAGCACGTTCCATTGCGCCACGCAACGGACGACCAGCCTGGCCCGATGCTCGCGGGGGATCATGACATCGACCCACTTCAGCGCCCAAAGGGTAAGGACCGCCAGCACGGTGGCCGCCGTGCCGAGGATCAACTGGCCGCCGCCCAGGCACAGTCCGATCACGGTCATCAGCCACAAGGTGGCGGCCGTGGTCACGCCGGTCACCAGATCGCCCTTCTTGAGGATGGTCCCGCCACCGATGAAGCCGACGCCGGTCAGGATACCCAGGGGAAGGCGCATCAGGTCCATGACGGCAAACGATCCCGGTGTCTTGCCGCTCACCGGCAACAGAATATTGGCCTGAATCATCGCGACCGAGGCTGCCAGGCCGACAAGAATGGTGGTCCTGAAACCCGCGGCGTGACCTCGCGCGCCGCGGTTGAAGCCGATGATGGCACCGGCCAGCATCGTCAGCGCAAGGCGGATCGCGATGTCAGGCCAGGAAGGCTCGAGGGGCATGCTCATGACGTCGCCTTTTGAAATTGGGGGCTCAATTGCCGTCGACGTCCCGGCCATAGCCGGTAAACCGCCGCAGAAGCCGCTCCGTGGCGCCCCCGATCGCAAGTCCCGCGACCACGTCGCTAGTCCAATGTGCCAGCAGCAATATCCGCGTTGCGACCAGACTGGCGCCCACGAGCCAAACAATGTTCCGTTGTCGCGGTGGCAGCCGGGACGCGGCGGATGCTAGCGCGCCGACGTGAACGGCATGGCCGGAAGGAAAGGCGTCATATTGCCTTCCTGAGACCGGCACGCCACGCCGGTGACCCCGCACGGTCAATCGGTCTGGGCGTTGCTGATCGAAGATTGCCTTGAACAGATGCGGCAGCGCTGACGCAACCAGCGTCGTCAACAGAACATGGTCAGCGGTGCGTCGTTTGGGACGGCTTTGATTGCGCGTGTAGAGCCACCATGCTGCTGTCAGCGCGCACAGCACGTGTTCGTCGGCGCCCCAGGTCAGAACTCCCGCAACCTTTTCCGTCGGAGGATTGGTATGCGACGCAATGGAATTTGCAATTGCAACGTCGGCGGCAGTCGGACGGACGGTAAGCAAAGCCATTTCAGGCCCTCGATGCAGAAAACAAACGTCACACACCAGCGCAAGTTCCCGGGATGGAACGACTGGATCGCGCTTCATGTCTGGAAAATCGGCCTGCTGTGGGCACTGATACCTCTCCAGCCAAGCCTGCCCGGCGGTGCGTTGCCTGGACGCTGCTGTTGAGGCGAAATCAGCCATCGCGGGAGTCTCCGAAGCTGTGAAGGACACGGCTCATCGTGTTGGCAACGCGATAGAGGCTGGTCCAAAGCCTGGCGTGCCGCTGAGCATCTTGAGCAACGTAGTCCGAGAAGCGCCCCTTGGTTCACTCCTCAATAGCGTTTCTATTGGGCCGTGGCCCACTGACGGCAGGTAGGCATTGAATGCTGTGGGACCCACCGGACTCAATCTCAACGAACGATTCAAATGCTCGATTGCTTGTTCGTGTCGGCCAAGAAGTTTGAATGTCGACTATCTGCATATCCACTTTGCCGCAGCCGGCTGCTACGCGGCGAAAGTGCTGCGGGCCTAGCTTGTTTGCCGAATGGTCGCGTTCCAACCCCGCTGGGACTAAGTTCGCAAACGTTGCTGGTCTCGTAACGTGCCGGCGACATCTGCAGAGAGGCGCGCTTGGCGGTCGGACCGGCAGCACTTCCGGCCGCAATTTCATTTCCTTGGCCGCCCCCGCACGACAAGGTTGCCATCGTCTATTGAAATGCTGCTGCCGGTGGTGTCGAAGCAGACCGCGCCTCCCATTTGAGAATTGATCATGCGGACCGGTGCGCCATACTTGTAGCCAATGCCAGTGCACAGCTTCAGCGCGATGGTGTTGCAATTGCCGCCGCACGATACTCCGGAATAGGTCGGCGTCGGAGCCGAGACGAAGCTTTCCAGATTAATATAGACCGCTGACTTGATCGTCTGGCTTCGAGCCAGGGTCGGACTGCAAAGCCCGATGGCGACGGCGATCAAAAGCGATGGAATACGCAAATCGGCTTCCTCCCCGTAGCAGCGTGAGCCAAACCCGGGTCCCTTGTTACAGGCACGAATCGAGAATCAAACAGGATCGAGCGCCGGGCAAGATTGAATCGCGTAGTACTAGCGATCTGCATGTACCATCGACCGCTGCGACCAGCCTGCATCCGGCGCCACGCCGCGCCGTGATTTCTGTCAGAGGAACCCGCAAGCGGATCCGACGAGGCTACGTGATATCAAACCGTATCACGCGAATTTTCAGCGAGGTACGTTGTCCCCCCGGCTATGCTGCCATGGTGCTTGTTGAACCCTCCGGCGACTGAAGCCCATCACTTGCCGCGTTGTCCGCTGGATTGGGGGCATTATGAAACGACCGCCTGGATCGCGTCGGCGCGACCGCGCCAGCTCAGCGCCTGGAACAGCGCGGGTGGTTCATTCAGAACAACGATTGCATGCCGCTCTTGCGACCCTCGAGCAGTGCCGGGCGGTCCTGATCGCCAGCGCCAGCGGGGAGACGGCGCAATTGGTGTCGATGGCAATTCTCCAGCTTCGGATGAAGCTCAATCGAATTACCGAGGCGGAATGGAAGGCTTTCTGCGATGCGGTAGCACCGGATCGCTGGCCGGAGCAGGATTCGCAGGGGCCGATACCGCCCCAAGGCCGACGTCGACGGTCATCGGCCCTGCATTCGTGACGCCGGCAAGTCCCCCCGAGCGACGTTGCCGCCTTCACCAGTATTTGGGCTCTGACTCCGATGGCAGCAGCGTCAGCGTCGAGCCTGGTAGTTTTTCGGTTGGAAAGGACGCCGGCGTCTGGTTCTGATCGTAATCGCCGCACAAGGTCTGCAGGAGGGCATCGACAAGCCGCGCGATCTCGCGATGTTTGTGCGCGGCTTCCTCCTGCCATCGCCCGGTCTGGGACAAATGCTGTGCAATCAGGATGGCTGCAATGCTGCGGGCGTATTGACCTCTTCGTTCGTCCAGGGCACAGGCTTCGGAGCTCCCGGCAGGCACCTGGTGAACCCCCTTATTTCCCTGGATCAGTTCCTCGAGGATCTTGCGCAGCACGTAAGAGGGTGATTGCCTGCTGCCTGCGCAGTACCGCATCAGCGCGGCGTGAGTCTCTTTGTCGACGCGAACTTTGAGAATCTCGGTCTTCTTCATTGGAACAGTCCTTCATCAGCTCGGCTGTTTCAATTATGGCGTGATCAAATCAACGTCCTCTTCAATGCGCGACGGTAGCGGCAGGATTCGTTGAATATATTCTTCGTCAATCGTTCGATCGCTGCAGCTCCCGCTGATCTTGAAGCTGACCGTTCGAACAAAAGCCATTTCTTCGGCTGAAATGTGACGTTCCGCTGCGCGGATGATCGACAGCCGATCATGTGACAAAAGGGTCACGGCCGTCTGTTGTGTAGAAATATTTTACAACTTGGGCGAGAGTTTGGCGATTACCCGGTTTCGGAGCCCGGCTGTTGGTCCGCGGCCGCATCCTGCTCGAGCCAGAACGTATCGGAACCGGACAGGAAGGATTGCCACCAGTCGGCGGCGTCGCCGGCGTCGTGCGATAGGTGCCACAGTGTGAAGATGTAGGGGTATCCCTGGTCCGTCGCGAGCAGTTTCCCCGACCAGGATGTGATGGAGTTAAAGGTCGGCTGCCAGTTCACGGCAAAGCCGATGGTGTCACCGGCGACCATGCCGGTAAGGTCGCCGCAGACGGGGTCTTGTTCGGCGCTGACTTTGCTCCAGTACGTCCCGGTGATCAGGCCATCGTCGACGCTGTCGATCTGCATCCGGGAGCCGAGTTCATTGATCCATGTCCCAACCAGGTTCGGCTCGCGCTCAATTTGCTTGGATAGCAGTTTCAGATCTCGTTTCGATCGAAGCATCCAGCATCCCCGCCGCAGATTCCGCCACTGGCTGCCCCTATACAACAGTGCCGCAGCGGAATCCTCCGGCTTCACGCACGTACTACGCGATCTTGGATTGGGCCACACTAGCGTAATTTCCAGCTCAATGGCTTCATCCTTCGAGACGCATCGCTTCGCGATGCTCCCGAAGGATGAGGTCTCAGATCATACCCTCATGGTGAGGAGCGCGTCTTCGCGCGTCTCGAACCATGAGGCCTCGGGAGAAGCAACAATGATTCGAGTGAACCGAAAAACGCTTTGGATTAGCCCGACGGGCTTGTCTGTCTGACGCGGCTGACGGCCCCGCGCACATCGGCCCATGGCGGCTTGTCCGGGGCGAATTGCTGCCGGAGATAGGACACGAGCTCGGCGAGTTGATCGTCCGTCAAACTGTCCTTGAAGGCCGGCATATAGCCGAGCTCGCGCGAGGCTGGCGATGCGATGCCATGCAGGATCACCTGAACGAGATTGTCGGGCACCGCGCCATGCAAATTGCTGTTCAGCGCGAGCGATGGCCGGCTGCCGAACAGCGCGGCGCCGCCGACCGCGTGGCAAACCGCGCAGGCCCCTTCATAGAGCCGCGCGCCCTTGCTGGACGCGGAGGCGACCCGGGGACCGGTCGAGGTTTCGAATTTGGCCGCCAGCGCGTCCTGCGCCGGCTTGTCGATGGCGTCCTGCTGGAACGAGCCGAGGTAAACCGCCATGGCGCGAATGTCTTCATCGGGCAGCGCCGCAAGTTCTTTCACTACTGGCGCCATCGGCCCCGCCGCAACGCCGTGGAAGCGGGATTCGCCGGTGCGCAAATAGGCGTACAGTTCGTCCTCGCTCCAGGGAATCGGCGCGTGTGACAGCGAGGTCAGCGGCGGTGCTTCCCAGCCCTCCGCGAAACCGCCGGCCAGATACGCCTCGGCCCGTTCCGCGCCGAGCGCGTTTCGTGGCGAATGGCAGGCGCCACAATGGCCGAGGCCCTCGACCAGATAGGCGCCGCGATTCCACGTGGTCGATTGCGCTGCATTGGCTTCGAACAGACCGGGACGATGGAACAGCGCGTTCCATCCCGCCAGCAGCGGACGCCAATTGAACGGAAAGGCAACGCTGGTGCGGCGATTGCCGGCATGCACCGGCGCCTGTGCCATCAGATACGCGTAGAGTGCCTGCAGGTCGGCGTCGGTCGTCCTGGCAAAATGCGGATAGGGAAAGGCCGGATAGAGATGCCTCCCGTCACGATGGATGCCCTCGCGCATGGCGCGTTCGAAGGCGGGATACGACCAGGCGCCGATGCCGGTCTCGGGATCGGGCGTGATGTTGGTGCTGTAGATCGTGCCGAACGGCGTCGCGAGGGCACGTCCGCCGGCATTGAGGATGCCGCCCTGGGTATTGGTGTGGCAGACCGCGCAGTCGCCGAGCGCGGCAAGTTGCTGGCCGCGGGCGATGGTCGCGGCCGAATAGACCGACGCATCCGGCCGCGCGATCGGCGCGATCGACCGCCACGGCAACACCGCCGCCGCGATGCCGACCACCGCGGTACACAGGGCCGCGACCGTTGCCAGCGCACCACGCCGTCTGACGAACGGATCTTGCCACCGGCCGGAATCCGTTGGCGGCGGGGTTGACGCCAGCGGCCGTGTGGCCGGCATGGCGCGCGTTTCGCCCTGCAGTCCCGCCAGAATCCGCTCGCGCGTGAACGGCGGTTCGCGGAACCGGACGCCGGTGGCATCGAAGATGGCGTTGGCGATCGCCGCCGCACTTGGGACCGAGGCGGATTCGCCGACGCCGAGCGGCGGCTGATCCTGCCGCGGCAGCATCAACACGTCGATCTTTGGAATGTCCGGGAATTTCATGATCGGGTAGGCGCCCCACTCGCGGCTCGTCACGGTGCTGCGATCGAACGAAACCTGCTCCATCAGCGCGCGGCTGGTCGACTGGATGACGTTGCCATGGATCTGGTGGCGGACGCCGTCCGGGTTGATTATCAGGCCGGAGTCCTGGCCGGCGACCACGCGGGTGACGCTGACATCGCCGGTCGCCTTGTTGACGGCCACGTCGGCGATCCAGGCCGACCATGCCGCGCCATAGCCCGGAAATTTGCTGTGAACATAGAGCGCATAGGCGAAGCCGCGTCCGCGCACGATGTCGTTCTCGGCAACCGGCGGTTTCCAGACCGGCCGGGGCGTCCAGCCGGCGCGTTCGGCCACGGCGTGGACGAGGTCGACCGCGCGCGGATCCCGGAGATAGCGCAGGCGGTATTCGATCGGATCGACGTCGGCTTCGGTGGCGAGTTCGTCGATATAGGATTCGTGGGCGAAGGTGTTCGGCAGCGCCGAGACGCCGCGCAGCCAGGATGCGCGCGCGATCGGCGGCATGTCATGCGCGACCACACGCATATGGTCGTAATCATAGGGCGGGATCGCGGTGCGGTCGCCCATCTCGAACACCGCCGGCGTCGGCGCCATCCTGCCGGTGAGCAGCAGCGCCAGGGTTGGCGCCCCGTTGGACGGGTAGCGGGTGGCAAAATCATAGCCGGCGACGCTGCCGTCGGCGCGCAATCCGCCCTTGATGTCCATCAATTGCGCCGCGCCCTTCGGCTCCCAGGCATGCTCCTGTTCGCGGGTCAGTTGCACGCGGACGGGTCGTCCGACCGCACGCGACAGCAGCACCGCGTCCGCCGAAACGTCGTCGGCGCAATTGCGGCCGTAGCAGCCGGCCGCCTCCATCCGGATCACCTCGATTTCGGCATCCGGCCGTTGCAGCAGCAGCGCGAGGTCGGCGCGCAGCAAATGCGGATTTTGCGTGCCGGACCACACCCGGACGCTTTCCTCCTGGTAATCCGCAACGGCACAGGATGGCCCGATCGAGCCATGCATCTGGTACGGCCAGACATAGGTCCGCGGCATCGGCTTGGCAGCGGCGGCGAGGGCGGTGTCGACGTCGCCCTTTTCGAGCAGGGTTCGGGGCTGCGATGGATTGGCGCGGAGCGCGGTCTCGATGTCGTTGAGGTCGGGCAGCGTCGGCGTCGGTTTCCAGGCGATCTTGAGCTGGGCTGCCGCCTTGACCGCATTTTCCTCGCGCTCGGCGATAACGCCGACGAAATCGCCAATCCTGACCACGGCAACCAGTCCCGGAATATCGCGGACCGAGCTCTGATCGACCGCGATCAGGCTGGTGCCGACAAAGGCGCCGGCATCGACGCCGGCATAGGGCGGGCGCACCACGCGGCCGTGCAGCATGCCGGGCACCCGCATGTCATGCACATAGACAAGTTCACCGGTCGCCTTGGCCGGAAGATCGATGCGTGGCTGCGATTGCCCGACAATGGTGTAGGCATCCACCGGCTTGACCGGCACATCTTCCGCGAGTTCGAGTCGGATGGTTTCATCGGCGATCAATTCGCCGTAGCTGATGCTGCGATTGTCGTGGCCGCGGATCAGGCCGTCTTCGACGGCGAGGTGCCGCACCGGCAACTCCAGCCGCTGTGCGGCGCGCGCCAGCAGGAATTGCCGCGCTTGGGCGGCGGCCTTGCGCAAGGGGACCGCGGTGATCTGAATGGTCTCGCTGGCGATGGTTGGACCCTGATCGGGAACGCGCGAGGTATCGCCCAGCACCACGACGACGCGCGCAAAGGACACCTCGAGCTCTTCAGCGACGATCTGCCCAAGCGCGGTCCGAATCCCGGTTCCCAGATCGACATGGCCATTGAAGGCGGTGACCGAACCGTCGGCCGTGATCTGTATGAATGTTTCGAAACCTGATGCGGCGTCCGACGCCGCGGGGCGGACGACCGACAGCACGCCGGGCCGGGGTTCATGACCGATCGGAATACCCGGCACGGCCATCAATCCTGCGCCTCCGCGGTTTGGCCGGCGGCCCGCTTCATGGCGCGCATGATTTCAACATGGGCGCCGCAGCGGCACAGATGATGGCGCAGCGCTTCCAGCATGTCGGTCTCGGAAGGCTTCGACTTGTGCATCAGCAGCGCTTTGGTCGCCATGATCATGCCGTTGAGGCAGTAGCCGCATTGCGCGGCCTGTTCGGTGATGAAGGCGTCCTGCACCGGGTCGGGACGGTCGCGCGTGCCGAGCCCCTCGAGCGTCAGAATGTCGCGCCCGACGCAGCCGCTGACTGGGATCACGCAGGCACGTGCGGCCATGCCGTCAATGATCACGGCGCAGGCGCCGCATTCGCCGAGCCCGCAGCCGAATTTCGGCCCGTTCAATTCAAGATCGTTGCGCAGCACATAGAGCAACGCGGTATCCGGTGCAGCGGCGACGTCATGAACCCTGCCGTTGACGGTCAGGCGGATCGTGGTCTGCGTCATGCTCCAGCCCTGTGGTGCGCTGCAAACTTCGCGCGCGGCCCGCCGGAAAGATACCGTTTGCATACAAACGCGCAAGCACGCCATGCCCGGCCGGTGCTGTGGCGAGGCCATTGTCGCCATCGCTGCACGGGTTATGGACAGAGCCGGCCGGCAAAGGCGGCACCGGGTGGTTTCAGCCGCGAAGCCGCTTGACAGCTTTCCGGCCAGCGCGCAAAATCATTCGTATACGAACAAAATCGCCGGTTGCGGTCCCCCAGGGAAATTTCCTTGCAACCCAACTTGTGGCAGCTTCGCCACTTGGCGTTCCGCACCTCACCGGCTCGTGAGTTCGTTGATGTTGACTGACACGACTTCAGTTGCGGCCGCAGGCAACGCCGACAAGATCCGGTGCGATGCCTGTCCCGTGATGTGCTACATCAAGCCGGGCGCAGCGGGCGCCTGCGATCGTTATGCCAATCATGATGGCGAGCTGGTACGCGTCGATCCGCATATCGTGCTGGAGCGAACGGTGTCGCATGGCGGACGGCTGGTGCCGTTCCAGGCCGGTGGCGACTGGGACGGCAAGATCGTCCACGAGCCGAGTGTCTTCGTCACCGCGATCGGGGCTGGAACCACCTATCCCGACTACAAGCCCGCGCCGTTCATCGTTTCCTCCGAGGTCGACGGCGTCGATATGGTCACGGTGGTGACCGAGGGCATCTTCAGCTATTGCGGGGTCAAGGTGAAGATCGACACCGACCGTCATCTCGGCCCGGAAACGGCGACGGTTCGCATGCAGGGCGAGGCGGTCGGCCACGTCACGACAGGCGAATATGGATCGCAGATGCTGTCGCTGGGCGGCGTTCACCATCTCACCGGCGGTTCCAAGAAGGAAGGCCGCGTCACCTGCGACGCGCTGATGGATCTCAGCAACTGCAAGCCGGTCGAACTGACGATCGACGGCGGCGCCACCGTGGTGGTGCAGGCCGGTCGTCCCCCCATTGTCAACGGCGTCGCCGAGGAACGCATGCGGGTCGGCTGCGGCTCGGCGACCATCGGCATGTTCGCCAAGCAATGGCATGGCAAGGTCGACGAAGTGGTAGTGGTGGACGATCACATCACCGGCGTGCTTTCCGAGCACCAGGCCGGCAAGCTGCTCGACATTGCCGAGAGCGGCATCAAGATGAAGGGGCGGCGCTCGACGCCGGGCCGTTATTTCCAGGTCGCCGAGCCCGGCACCGGCTGGGGCGGCACCAAGATTTCCGATCCGCTCTCGGTGCTAGGCCCGTTCGACCCGAAGACGGCGCGTCCCGGCATGACCATGCTGATGGTCAGCACCACCGGGGAACACGCGGCCTATTATCAACTCGACGCGGCGCTGCAGCCGGTCGAGAAGCAGATGCCGGCGGATCTCAGACTGTCGGTCGAGCGAATCCAGGAGAACTGCGAACCGGCGCTATGCACCGTGCTGTTCATGGGCGGGGCGGGCGGATCGTTGCGCGCCGGCGTCACCGACAATCCGGTGCGCCTGACCCGCTCGGTGAAAGAAGCCCTGACGCGCGTCACCAGCGGCGGGGCGCCGGTCTATGTCTGGCCGGGGGGCGGCATCACCTTCATGGTCGATGTCACGCGGTTGCCGGCGGGCGCCTTCGGCTATGTTCCGACGCCGGCGCTGGTGGCGCCGATCGAATTCACGATGCGGCTGTCGGACTATGCCGCGCTCGGCGGCCATATGGATTACGTCCGTCCGCTGGCGTCGCTGAAGGACAGCACCGAAATCCGTCAAATTCCCGCGACGTCCGACCCGCGACGGCGCCCGTGACGAGGACCCCACAGATCGGGTTACTGGCGGACGGCAGGCGGCTTCATCTGCAGGACGGTCCGATCGACCTGATCGTGGAAGCGCGCGGCACCGGGACCGGGCCGGTTGCGGCCTATCAGGCTGCGGCGCGGCGATTCACCGGCCTGCTCGATGAACTCTGCGCCGAGTTGCCGCTGCTGCGCGAAGCGGCGGATCCCGCGCGCTGTCCGCTGCGGGGGACGGTCGCGCGCCGCATGCATGCCGCGGTGGCGCCGTTTGCCGCCGAATATTTCATCACGCCGATGGCGGCGGTCGCCGGCGCCGTGGCGGAGGAAATCCTCGGCGCCATGGTTCAATCGGCAAGCCTCGCACGCGCCTATGTCAACAACGGTGGCGACATCGCGCTCCATCTTGCCGACGGCGAACTCTTCACGGTCGGCCTGATCGATCGGCCGGATGCGCGGGGCTTGATGCGGACCACCATCATCGGCAGCGGCGATCCCTCGCGCGGGGTTGCGACCAGTGGCCGCCACGGCCGAAGCTTCTCGCTTGGCATTGCCGACGCCGTCACCGTGCTGGCGCCGACCGCGTCGCAAGCCGATGCCGCCGCCACCATCATCGCCAATGCCGTGGATTTGCCGGGACATCAGGCCATCATCCGCTGCCCGGCGCACGATCTGCAGCCCGACAGCGATCTTGGGGCGCGCCTGGTGACCCGCGATGTCGGTGCGTTGTCGGATCGTGAGGTTGCCGACGCGCTCGCCGCCGGCGCGGCTTGCGCCCGCCGCTTGCTGGCGAAGCGGTTGATCGAGGCCGCGGCATTGCGGTTGCAGGGCGAGACCGTCGTTGTCGCGCTGAACGATCTCGATGCGGCGGCGTGCCACCAGTCGATCGAAAGGGTGCTACATGCCTGATGGCTGTTGCCAGGTCAGGGAGAAAGGCGGAAAGCGATGAGCGCGGTCATTCGCAAGATCGTCACGGTTGTCGAGGAGACGCGGCTCGAAATGGGACGGAAGGTTGCGCCGCCGACCCGGCGGGCGGCGGCGATCGCCGTGATCGAAAATCCGTTCGCCGGACACTATGTCGAAGACCTCGGCCCGCTGATCGCGATCGGCGAGGAACTCGGCGAGCTGCTGGCGGCGAGGGCGGTGGCGGCGCTCGGCATTGAAGGGCCGAAGGCCCAGAGCTACGGCAAGGCGGCGGCGGTCGGCGAAAACGGCGAGCTCGAACATGCGGCCGCGATCCTGCATCCCAGGATGGGCACGCCGGTGCGCAAGATTCTCGGCAAGGGCGCCGCGCTGATTCCGTCGTCGAAAAAACGCGGCGGGATGGGAACGATCCTGAACATTCCGCTCGGTCACAAGGATGCGGCCTTCGTGCGCAGCCATTTCGACGGCATGGAAGTGCAGGTCAACGACGCGCCACGCGCCAACGAAATCATGGTCGCGGTCGCGATCACCGACAGCGGCCGGCCGCTGCCGCGGGTGGGGGGTCTGACGATCGCCGAGATCAAGGGCGAAGACGGTCTGCGCTAGCTGGTTTTTCAACATTGGAGGTCTGGGATGCAACAAAGCAAACGTCTCTTGGGTGCCGCGCTGGGTGTCGTGTTCGCCGTCATGGCGAACGCCGCCATGGCCCAGGACGAAATCAAGATCGGCGAAATCAACAGCTACTCGCTGTTGCCCGCGTTCACCGAACCCTATCGCAAGGGCTGGCAGCTCGCGGTCGAAGAGATCAATGCGGCCGGCGGCGTCAATGGCAAGAAGCTTGTCGTCATCTCCAAGGATGACGGCGGCAAGCCCGCCGACGCGCAAACCGCCGCCAACGAACTGGTGTCGAGCGAGAAGGTGGCGATGCTGACCGGCACGTTCCTGTCCAATATCGGGCTGGCCGTCAGCGATTTCGCGAAGCAGAAGAAGGTCTTTTTCCTGGCGGCCGAGCCGCTGACCGACGCCATCACCTGGTCAAAGGGCAATCGCTACACCTTCCGCCTGCGCCCCTCCAACTACATGCAGGCGGCCATGCTGGTAGAGGAAGCGGCGAAGCTGCCGGCCAAGCGCTGGGCGACCATCGCGCCGAACTATGAATACGGCCAGTCCGCGGTCGCGGTGTTCAAGAAGCTGATGTCGGAAAAGCGGCCCGATATCCAATGGGTCGGCGAGCAATGGCCGCCGCTCGGCAAGATCGACGCAGGGCCAGTGGTGCAGGCTCTTGCTGAGGCCAATCCGGAGGCCATCCTCAACGTCACCTTCGGCGCCGACCTCGTGAAGTTCGTTCGCGAAGGCAACACCCGCGGCCTGTTCAAGGACCGCTCCGTGGTGAGTTTTCTGACCGGCGAGCCAGAATATCTCGATCCGCTGAAGGACGAGACGCCCGAGGGCTGGATCGTCACCGGCTATCCCTGGTACAGCATCAAGACGCCGGAGCATGAGGCCTTCCTCAAGGCCTATCAGGCCAAGTACAACGACTATCCGAGGCTCGGCTCGATCGTCGGCTATGAGACCATCAAATCGGCTGCGGCGATCCTCGCCAAGGCGGGTTCGACCGACACCGACAAGCTGATCGCGGCGGCCGAGGGGCTGTCGGTGCCGTCGCCGTTCGGCGAGATCACCTTCCGCAAGATCGACCACCAGTCGACGCTCGGCGCCTTCGTGGGCAAGACCGCGCTCAAGGACGGCAAGGGCGTCATGGTGGATTCGGTCTACCGCAAGGGCTCGGACTATCTTCCGAGCGACGCCGAAGTGGAGAAATTGCGTCCGAAAGACTGAGGCCGGTGACGGCGGGCGCAATGGCGCCCGCCGTCAGTGCTAGCGCAATTTCGACTCAATGGCTTCATCCTTCGAGACGCATCGCTTCGCGATGCTGCTCAGGATGAGGTCTCAAACCCTCATGGTGAGGAGCCGCGCCTTGCGCGGCGTCTCGAACCACGAGGCCTCGGGAGAAGCAACAATGATTCGAGTGAACCGGAAACGCTATAGCGCGGATCGCCGATGACCTTTTATTTCGTCCAGTTCCTGACCGGTCTTGCCAGCGCAGCGTCGCTGTTTCTGGTGGCCTCGGGGTTGTCGATCATCTTTGGCGTGACGCGGATCGTCAATTTCGCGCATGGCGCCTTCTACATGCTCGGCGCCTATGTGGCGTTTACGCTGACCGAGCGATTTTCCGGCGCGATCGGCTTTTGGGGCGGCATCCTTGCCGCTGCGCTGATCGTCGCTGCGGTCGGGGTGCTGGTCGAGATGGTGCTGCTGCGCCGGATCTACCATTCGCCGGAACTGTTTCAATTGCTGGCGACGTTCGGCCTGACCCTGATGGTCGAGGATCTGGTGGTCCTGATCTGGGGCCCCAGCGACCAACTCGGCCGCCGGGCTCCAGGATTCAAGGGCGCCGTCGATTTCTTCGGCCAGCATGTTCCGTCCTACGATCTATTCCTGATCGTACTCGGTCCAGTCGTGCTCGGCGTGTTGTGGCTGCTGTTCCAGCGCACCCGGTGGGGCGTTCTGGTGCGCGCGGCGACGCAGGACCGCGACATGGTGGCGGCGCTCGGCGTCAATCAGAAATGGCTGTTCACCAGCGTGTTCGCGGTCGGCGTCTTCCTGGCGGGGCTGGGCGGCGCGCTGCAGATTCCGCGCGACGCCGTGTATCACGCCTTGGACCTGCGCATCATCGTCGACGTCTTCGTGGTGGTGGTGATCGGCGGTCTTGGCAGCATCATCGGCGCCTTCGTGGCGGCGGTCCTGGTTTCCCAGCTGGATGCGTTCGGTATCCTGATCTTTCCCAAAATATCGATCATCCTGGTGTTCCTGGTGATGGCGGCGGTGCTGATCGTGCGGCCGTGGGGCCTGTTCGGCAAGCCGGAGGCGGCGGCGCGACGCTCGCCGGGCCTGACGGTCAATCCCTGGCGGCCGCTAACGGTGAATGGACGGCTGGCAGTGGTGGCCGCGCTAGCGCTGGCGGCGGCGCTGCCGCTGGTCGGCGGCGGCTACGCGCTCACCGTCGCCTCCGAGATTGCGATCTTCGTGATCTTCGCCGTGAGCCTGCATTTCCTGATGTCGGCGGGCGGCCTCGCCTCGTTCGGCCATGCCGCCTATTTCGGTCTCGGCGCCTATGGCGTAGCCTTGCTCGCCAAGTTCGCCGGCCTGCCGATGATTGTGTGCCTGTTGCTCGGCCCATTGCTCGGGCTGCTCGGCGCGGCGGTGTTCGGCTTCTTCGCGGTTCAACTATCCGGCGTCTACTTTGCGATGCTGACGCTGGCATTCGCGCAGATCGTCTGGTCGATCGCGTTTCAGTGGGTCGCGGTAACCGGCGGCGACAACGGCATTCTCGGCGTCTGGCCGGAAAAATGGGCGGCGAGCCCGGCGCATTTCTATTGGCTTTCGCTCGGAATCGCCGCGCTGGCGGTTGCGGCGCTTCGGATTATCCTGTTCTCGCCGTTTGGCTATGCGTTGCGGGCGACCCGGGACTCGCCGCTGCGCAGCGAGGCCATCGGAATCAACGGCAAGCGCGTGCAGTGGACCGCGTTCGTGATCGCCGGCACCGTTGCCGGCATCGCGGGCGCGCTGTTTGCCTATCTCAAAGGCAGCGTCTTTCCGGACGATCTCGGGATATCGCTCTCGGTAGACGCGCTGGTGATGGTGCTGCTCGGTGGTGTCGAGACGGTCTCGGGCGCGGTTGTCGGCGCCATCGTCTACAAGGCGCTCAGTATCTGGCTCATCAGTGAGACCGATCTGTCCAAGCTCGTGCTTGGCGGCTTCATCGTGCTGATCGTAGTCGCCTTCCCCAAGGGCATCGTCGGTGTGCTGGAGACGATCCGGAACCGGCGCCGGCCGCCCTTGCCCAACTCCGCTTCGCTGGCCTCCCGGATCGAGACCGCCGAATGAGCACCGCACCCCTGCTGCTTTCTGTCGAAGGTCTGAGCAAATCCTATGGCGGTGTTCATGCGGTGCGCGAGGTGTCGTTTGCGCTCAAGGCCGGAGAGATCCTGGCGCTGATCGGTCCCAACGGCGCCGGCAAGAGCACCTGCTTCGATATGGTCAACGGCCAGAAAGTGCCTGATTCCGGCCGCATCGATCTGCTCGGCCAGGAAACCACCGGCAAGAAGCCGCGCGAGATCTGGCAGCTCGGCGTCGGGCGTACCTTCCAGATCACGGCGACATTCCCGACCATGACGGTGCGCGAAAACATCCAGGTCGCGCTGGTGTCGTATCGCCGCCAGTTGTTCAATCTCTGGACCTCGACGCCGCGGTTCGCGCCGGCCGAGGCCGATCGCCTGCTCGAACTGGTCGGCATGGGCGGCTACGCGAAGCGGCCCTGCGGCGAACTCGCCTATGGCGATCTCAAGCGGCTGGAACTGGCGGTCGCGCTCGCCAACCGGCCGAAGCTGCTGCTGATGGATGAGCCGACCGCCGGCATGGCACCGCGCGAGCGCATCGACCTGATGCGGCTGACGGCAACCCTCGCCCGCGAGCAGTCGATCGGCGTTCTCTTCACCGAACATGACATGGACGTGGTGTTCGAACACGCCGACCGCATCCTCGTGCTCAACCGCGGCACGCTGATTGCCGAGGGTTCGCCCGAACAAGTCCGGCGCGACCCGCAAGTCCGCGCCATCTATCTCGGCGAGGGGCTGGTCTACGATGCCCGCCACCATGATGGAGCGACGGCATGAAGCTTTCGGTCGAGGGACTCAACAGCCATTACGGCCCCGCCCACATCCTGTTCGACATCGCCCTCGAGGTCGGCGATGGCGAGGTGGTGGCGCTGCTCGGGCGCAACGGCGCCGGCAAGTCAACAACCTTCCGTTCCATCGTCGGCCTGGTCGAGCGCTGCTCCGGCCGCATCGTGTTCGAGGGCAAGGATGTGTCGCGCCAGCCGACCCATGCGATCGTGAAGAGCGGGCTTGGCTACGTGCCGGAAGAACGGCGCATCTTCACGGACCTCACGGTTGAAGAAAACCTCGAGGTGGGCCGCCAGCCGGTCCGGCCGAACGCACCGCACTGGACCCGCGAAAAACTGTTTGCGCTGTTTCCGAATCTCGGCGAGATGCGCGGCCGCCAGGGCGGCCGCATGAGCGGCGGCGAGCAGCAGATGCTGACGATCGCGCGGACGCTGATGGGCAACCCGTCGCTGGTGCTGCTCGATGAGCCGTCGGAAGGATTGTCGCCGAAGATCGTCGAGCAGATGGTCGACGCCATCCTGACCATGAAAAAGGCAGGCGTCAGCATCGTCATCTCCGAGCAGAATTTGCATTTCGCCAGGCTGATCTGCGACCGCGCCTATATCATCGAGCGCGGCCGCATCTGCTTCAGCGGCACCATGAACGAGCTTGATGCGCGTCCGGACATCCGCGACGCGCATCTGGCGCTGTGACCGGGCAAGGCGGCATGGGGACTCAAATGACCAGGAATGTTCTGCCGAAACGCAGCGCCAGGCCTTCGCGCCAGGCCTACCAGCTCGAGGAACAGATCGGCTTCATCCTGCGCCAGGTCTGGCAGCGCCACGCCACGATTTTCGCGCGGGAAATCGGCATCAATCTGACGCCGCCGCAATGGGCGGCGCTGGCCAAGCTGACCGAGACCGGGCCATGCTCCCAGAACCAGCTCGGGCGGCTGACCGCGATGGATGTCGCCACCATCAAGGGCGTGATCGACCGCCTCACCGCCCGCGGCCTGACCGAGACCAGCCCCGACCCGGAAGATGGCCGTCGGCTGCTGGTCAGCCTGACCCGCACCGGGCAGCAGATGGCCGAAAAGGCCGCGCCGAATGCGCTCGCCATCACCCGGGAGACGCTGGCGCCGCTCGACGTCAGGGAGCGCGAGACCCTGATCGCGCTGCTGAGCAGGCTGCGGTGATTGCCGCGTCATTCGCGGCCTGCGCCTGACGCGTATCCGCGAGGTGTGACGACGCGTCTACCGGCCTCGTGGTTCGAGACGCGCGGCGTTGCCGCGCTCCTCACCGTGAGGGTCTAGCACCTCATCCAGGGAAGAAGACCTCGTCCTGAGGAGCATCGCGAAGCGATGCGTCTCGAAGGATGAAGCCACGGTGCCGGAAAATGTTCTACTGCTTGACGATCTCAGGCACCTTGGTTGCCGGCGGCGTGTTGCGGCTGCGCTGGGTGCGGACGATGCCGTCGATAATGGTCATGCCGATGCCGGGCAGGTCACCGAGCTGAACGCTGTCGAGGATGTTCTTGCCGGCGGAATGCTGTGCCTTGTCCATGATGACGAAGTCAGCCGATCGGCCGACCTCGACAAGGCCGCAATCCAGCGCGCGCATCCGTGCGGTGTTGCCGGTCGCAAAGCAGAACGCGAGTTCCGCGGGCACCTCGCCGAGCGACGACAGCAGCGACACCATGCGCAGGATGCCGAGCGGCTGCACGCCGGAGCCGGCCGGTGCATCTGTGCCGAGGATGACGCGGCCGAGATCGCCCATCTCCCGCGCAATCCGCAGCGTGTAAAGCGCCGCGCGCTCGTTGCCGTTGTGAACCAGTTCAAGGCCGCGTTTGCAGCCCTCGCAGATGCAGCGGATCTGACCGTCGGGTAGGGCGGTATGGCCGCCATTGATGTGACCGATCACGTCGGTGTCGGCCTCCAGCACCACGTCCTTGTCGATCAGGCCGGAACCCGGAATCGACGGGCCGCCGGTATGGATGGTGCTCTGGATGCCGTATTTGCGCGCCCATCCGACCATTTTGCGCGCGGTGGGCCCATCCTTGACGCCGCCGAGGCCGACCTCGCCGAGCAGCTTGACGCCGGCCGCGGCGAGTTCCTTGAAATCCTCCTCGACCATTTCCGTCTCGATCACGGGAGCGCCGGCGTGAACCTTGACGCCGCCGGGGCGGAGCGTCCAGAACGCCCGCTGCGCGAAAATCGCCATCGCCTTCAGGCCGACGACGTCGCGCGGGCGGCCTGGCATGTGAACCTCGCCCGCCGAGATCATGGTGGTGACGCCACCATGCAGGAAGCTGTCGATCCAGCCGATCTGGTTTTGCCGTGGCGTCCAGTCGCCGGCGACGGGATGGACATGGCTGTCGATCAGGCCGGGTGCGACGGTGGTTCCGTTGGCGTCGACAATGGTGGTGGCGCCCTCGGCGTTGACATCCCCAGCGTGTCCGATCGCGGTGATCCTGCCGTTTTCGGCCACGATCGTGTCGGCGTCGAGGATCGGCTTTTCCAGGGCCCCGCTCAGCAGCAGGCCGATATTGCGGATCACCAGCTTGGTCGGGCCGGCGGCCTGAGGTTCGTCGTGGGCCATGGGTTTATCCTTCTTGTTCAATGCCTTCGCGAGGTGAGGCGGCATCTTGCGCGCGGCTTGACGGCGGGATCAAGCTGGATTATTCATTTGTATACGAATGAATGTGTACAAATGAATTACGCGGCACAATCCGCTGCCCGAAATTGTTC
>Ga0208480_1000019_pt1 | contig 70415 bp, 65 predicted proteins | sample NGESurshal092012_4_FD_184485 | JGI IMG/M metagenome (GOLD analysis project Ga0208480, IMG submission 184485) | Arctic peat soil microbial communities from Barrow, Alaska - NGEE Surface sample F53-1 shallow-092012 (SPAdes) | ecosystem: Environmental > Terrestrial > Soil > Wetlands > Peat ... | reverse complement strand
GAACAAAGGCGTCTGGACGCCCGCTGCCAACCAGCCGCCCACGGTGGTATCGGCGACCCCGAATCCCGCCACGGGTCTTTCGAATACTTTCGCGCTGGCATACTCCGATCCGAACGGCGCCCCGGATCTCAATTTGGTGGAAGTGATCTTCAATTCGACGACAAGCACGGCGAATTCCTGCTATGCCTACTATTACCCGGCCAGCAATCTCCTCTATCTGAGGAATGATTCAGGCACCGGAGCTTCCGGTTCGCTCACTCCGGGCTCCGGCACGCTATCCAACAGCCAATGCACTATCGCCGGCAGCGGCACTTCGGCAGTAAGATCAGGCGATACTCTCACCCTGAACCTGGCGGTGACCGCCAGCTCCAGCTTCACGGGCACAAAAAACATCTACATGTCCGCGGTTGACAACAGCTCTGCGAGTACCGGCTGGGTGAACAAAGGCGCTTGGACGCCGTAGCGCGTCCGGAACAAGAAGATCCCAATTGCGGCGTACCGTTCCAGCGTCCCAGATACAAAAGTTACAAACCCTTTTGCTGTAACTCTTTGACTTATTTGGTCGGGTCGCCGGGATTTGAGCCCGGAACCTCTTGCGCCCACCCGCTTGTTGGAACACTCCTCTTCCGCTCTATAATAGCTTAACGGAGCAAGGCGCTCCCCCGCTGTTGACCACCGTGGAAGTCGATCCAGTATCGCTGGCCGTGTTTGATGAACTGCCCGGCGGCGAAGAGGCCGCAGCATGACGACAGCGGTTACCGATGTGAAGGCGGCACTCACAGAAGGGCTGACCGAACTGCGCTTGCCTACGGTCCGGCATTGTTATGAAGAAACGGCTCGGTTGGCGGAACGCGAAACTCTGAGTTATGAACGCTACTTATTACAGTTGGTAACGCGCGAGTGCGAAGACCGTCAGCGCAAACGCATCCAGCGCCTGCCTCCGAAAGTGGCCTTGGTAACGAAGACCTTATTAGAAGGTGAGTTTCTGGATCGACGAGAGAACCTGCTCGCTTTCGGCAATCCAGGCAGCGGCAAGACCCATCTTCTGTGCGCGATCGGACAAGAACTGATCGCGCGAGGGCACCTCATCTACTTCACGACTTCGGCCCTGCTTGTTCAAGATCTGCTCGTGGCCAAGCGCGATCTGAAACTGAGTCGCTTCATCAAGCGCCTGACAGCATTCGAGGGTCTGATCATCGATGATCTGTTTTAGTCTCAACTTGATCTGTCAGATCAAGTTGAGACTAAAACGACTTACGCATATAGAGCTGTCCCAGAAACGAGAGTCTTGGTGGAGCTTAGGTTTTGAGTCTTTTGGCACGAGTTATTTGAGTCGTCCCAGGCGACTGATCAAATAGCCAGCTATCGTCGCCGACTGAATTGGATCAATTGCGGAGAGTCCGCAGTGTCGCCTCGGAATCTTGCACGCACCGCTCTATCCGGGAGTAACGCGTTACCTCGTGACTTTCTTTAATCCAGGTTTCCGCTCCTTTCGATTGGTAAACGTCTTCAATAGTTTTGAAAACTAACCAGGCACGTTCCTCAGGAGAAGGAGTTAAGGAGCTCCATAAACCGCTGATTGCCGAAACAACCTTGAGAAAGGCCTCAGTACTCTTGAATTCGGCTAAATCTTCCTTGTCCTCCCGGTCTACCTTCTGTTCACATCTGATCAGTATTGAGTGTTCGGCAAGTTTCATCTCCGCTTCTTCTGTCAAGGACTGCCGGAAGTTGCTCTCATTCATTGTGCCCCTGAAAACACTCTCTAAGGGTGAAATTTCTTCCTCGGAATCCTCGGAGCGATCAGAGCCAGCTTGATTGCCTCGGGCCGACGTTTGGTCGGAGGCCTCTTCAGATTGGTCGGCCATACTATCGCCCTCTCTCAAATGCAACTGTCAAGGTTAACCAAATATCGCTGACCGACTGCAGATGGTTGTCATGCAGGGTCGGCCTGGTGAAATCGAGTTCCCAACTGCTGAATGGATTTAGATTCCAAAACTCGCCAGATCCGATCATGTCAGGCGACCGGTTGGGATTCATCGGCAAGACCTTACCCGCTAAACAGTCGATGCCCGCGAGCTTAACATTGCACTTCCGCACACGAGCGGTCGCTTTAGAGGGCGGTTCAATGATATCAAGACCAAAGCCGCGTAATCGTGGCCTAATCGCCTTTCCGCTCGGCGATGTCATAAACGCCGGAGGAATACCGACATTCGTCGCTGTAAGGTCGAATTGGAGAGTGCCCGAGGTCAAACCTGGCTGCCACGGTGGGCCGATTATCGGCGTTAGTGAAACGGTGACAGTAACTAGGCGATCCTGTCTTGTCAAAGCCACTATCCGGCTCGTTGAATTCCGAACCCATTGAAAGCAATCGTCGAAGAACGTTGGCTCTCCAGCCTTGTCGCGAGACGGAAGCGAATGGCTCGCCGAGTCAAAATTGTAGACGTGTTCTAATCCCATTGCAGCTTTGTACATTCTGGGTAACGCTTCCTCAAAGTCGTGACGATATCTTTCCTCCAATGGGGATAATCGGTCTGGGTAGTAAAAAGCCCCTCCGCTCTTAACGGCTTGACGCAGCTTAGTTTCGGTCAAAGCTCGTACCAAGTCTCGACGCGCCTTCGTCGATGTTTTTAAGGCGGTAACGGTGGCGAGGGTGCGTTTCGCGCCAGCACTATCCGATCCTAACCGAGCAGTGGTCTCATTTACCTCTGCGTCTATCTCGCTTTTGTGAACGTTGAGCGCATTCGCCACCTGCTCTCTCGTCAGTTCCATGGCGGTGCCTTGGTCCTCGTACTTTTGATTCAGAGACGCAACAATCGCCGCATCCCGCGCCAAAATTGCGACACTGCCTTGCGCTAAGAGATTTTCAGTAATGTTCAGGAGGGCTAAACGGCGACCCTCCAATCCATCCACTTGAGCCTGGGCATCAATTATCGGCAACTCAAGCATTCCGGCCTGTTCTTCCTGTAGACTAATCTCGGCCGTCTTTACCGCTTCAGAGATTTCCAGATATGTACGGAATGCTTTCTCATATAACTCCTGCCATTCAGTGCGCGTGCCTAGTCCCCGTTCGAGATAGTCGGCAGCCTCGTCCAGTAGCTTTTCAACATCCTGTTCACGGAAACGAGACTCAGCGTCATTCCACTGAAAATGATCCGGCAACGCAGGGAGCGTGGATCCCGGCTCCGACAGTGGCGCGGCAAGGGAGAACATTTTATATGACGCATTGAAACGTTCGAGCAACTGAACACGCGAACCCATAATCAGCAAGTTTGAATTGGAAGGCCTAATCTTGTCAATCGGGTATTGCCTGAAAGGTGCGTTCCTTTCAGGCAATACCGTCAAATCGACCCTCAGGCAGTACCGTCAATCGAACCCACTGCAAACGGAGCGAAAATCAATTGCATCGTTGTTTTGGAATTACAGCCATTGGCTGAGCCAAAGAAAGACATTGCTTCCGGATTAGACAATCCGCGTTATCGCGTTCCAGCCCTACGCGCAGCTTGTCTGGCCTGATAGGTCCGTTCCGCTCTTAGAGCCGCTGCAGCCGCATTCGGATTACTAGCGCTGCCGAGAATTCCCGCCATGTCTTTATAGCAGCGCAGGCCAAGTTGAGCAACCAGGAGACCAAGATGCCAGGCCTTCCCTTGATTCTCTGTACAACCATTCCGTTTCGGCAACAACTCTGACCGGAACCGGCAGATCGGCTCGCTATTCGCAAACTTGTGGATGCGTGAGCTCATTGCACTGACCGCCGGCGCGCAGAGCAGCAGGCAAGCCTCTTTACTTCCGTATTGTATGGCGCATCAACTATGGGAAGAAAGCGGGGAGCGCAAGCTTCAAACTCTTGCCATTCGCTATTACGAAAAATTCGTACCGGAAGGAGATGACTGGTCTTTCAAAGAACGCAATCTCATCATTGATTGGACAGATACCAGACCGTCCACAGCCAGAATGGGCGCCCGGTCAATAGGCCGCATAGTTTCATCTTGGCTGCCGCGCGTTTGAGCGGCTGCAGTTTGCGGAAACTTCCGCATAGCTCATGGATGACGGGCCAAGCCGGGAGTTGACCGACGTGATGGGGACCACGGAGGCGCTATCGGCAAACGAGAACAGGTGACATCCGACTGGAACCGATACTCTGCTCGAATGCGCCGTTAGGCCGTCTTTCGGCGCCGAGTTGCCAATCCCAGTCCGAGAACTCCAAACCCGACTAACATCAAGCTCGCTGGCTCGGGCGTGGCGACGGTAAGTTCTCCGAAAAGCCCACCGGTATCATTATTGATGCCTTCCACGAAATAGAGTGCATCGGTATTGACGTTCGTTCCGCCCGTGCGGAAATCGATGGACCATAGATCCTCATACGCGAGCGGCTGGCCGTTGGGGCCATCCATGCTGCCGATAAACGCTCCCGTGGTTGGGTTGAAGGCATTGATCCAGCCATTGCCGTTATTGGCGATCAATAGATCGCCTCCGAAGCTTCCAAAATTGGCAGGGGCTACGGCGAAGCCCCAAGGCGCATTCAGCGCACCGCCGCTCGCGAAGCGTTTTACGAACGCACCGTTCGTGTTGTAGATGTCGACATAGCCGCCCGGATTTGAAGACCCGTCGGGATTGAGGTTCGCGTAAGCCACATAGAGCTGCCCACCGATGAGCTGGATATTAAATGGCACGTAGCCATGCAGTCCCTTTGGATCGGTGAAGCTTCCGACGCCGAGACTGACCGGCTGGAATGAGGAGTTAAAAACGTCGATCTTACCGGTCAGATAGGTGGAGTCGGCAGCGTAAAGGTAGTTAGAACCAGCGTTGCCGGCTAAGGCGAGCCCGGTGAAGGTGGCGCCAGGCGTTGTTGCGGATGGCGCCAGCACAGCGCTTGCTGCGCCAGTCCACCCGGAAATTGTTCCATTTAAGTTGGAGAAAATAAAGTGCGCCGGGCTTCCGTTCAGTTGGAATCCACTCGTACTGTTGAAAACCTCCCCGGTCGGCCCCGCCGTGCCCGACGCTCCGCCAGGAATCGTGATGGCGGGGTTGCCGCCGATCTCGATCAGGTTGCCGTTTCCATCATAGAGAGTCGTCGTGCCCGAATTTTGGTTTGCCATCCAGAAGGGTGAGGTGGGTGAGAAGGCCACGCCCCATGGATCGACCAGGTTGGAGTCTTTGTGGGCCGCGAGACCCGGAACGCTGGAAACTAAGTTAGTCTGATCAAATTCGCTTGCAAATAGCGCATTCGGCGATATTGATAGGGTGACCATGCAGGCAATCTTGGCAATGCCGGTCAGGTGTTGCTTTGTGAACATAAAGTAACCCCTTTGGTGTGTTATCAAAGCAAGTATATGGTGAGGTAATCCACTAGAGGTTTGGGAGTTGTAAAAGCTTTGTAAATTCCGAGAATCGATGATTCGCCAAATGCCGAGGAAAGTAAGAACTGGACATGAATCGCTAATCGGTGAGGGTTTGGATTCGCACACAAATGGTGCAAGTGGGCGGCTGTTCCCTCAATGGCGTGGCGCTCTAAAAGACTTGCTCCTGATTCTACTTGAACGAAGCCCGGCAGATCATTGATTCAATTGGTCGGGCCGCCGGGATTTGAACCCGGGACCTCTTGCACCCCAAGCAAGCGCGCTAGCCAGGCTGCGCCACGGCCCGAAGTCTCCAGTCTAACGCACCGCGCCGCCTCAGCCGCTCGCTCTCTCCTGCCTTCGATCGGCTACGATGGTCACTTCCATATCGTCCGCCAGGCTGACAACTTGGTTGACCAGGCTCCTTCCCAGCAGCCGATCGATTCCCCTACCCACCGGCCGCGGTAAGAAGATCTGACGGGCATTATGCAGCCGCGCGAAATCCACTACCGCCTGCGCATGGTCGCTCCCGATCAGCACGCGCGTTTCGATGTGCATATTACGGGCAAAATTCAGATGCCGCTCCACCGCCTCGCGCTTCACGGCCGCCAATGTTTGCAGATCGGAATGTTCCGCCACGAATATCGCAAAACAATCCGCATGAGTAATGTCCGCTACCCGCTTGCCGCGGCGAATGAGCATGGCTGTCGAAGGGTCGTCGCTGATATAGATGACCACCGCATCGTCCAGCCGGTGTCCCCGTATCGAAGAACTCTGCGAATCCGAACCCGTCTGCGCGCGATCGTCGCCGTGTTCCATGCCGCTGTGCTCCATCCGCTCTTCTACTTCGTGAGCGGTTTGACGCAGAGCCAGTTCCCGAAGAGCCACCAGCGTCGATTCTTTGAAAAAGTTCTGCAAAGCCATCTGCGCTTTGTCGGGCGGATAAACCACTCCGCGCTCCAGCCGGTTTAACAGCGCGCGAGGCGTCAGGTCCACCATCACCACTTCGTCAGCTTGCTTCACCACCCAATCCGGTATGGTTTCCCGCACACGGATTCCCGCAATTTGCGCCATCTGGTCGTTGAGACTTTCCAGATGTTGGACGTTCATCGTCGTAAGCACGTCGATGCCCTGTTCCAACATCAGCAGAACGTCTTCCCATCGCTTCTCGCGCGGCGATCCCGGAACATTCGTGTGCGGAAATTCATCGACCACCGTAACTTGCGGATGCCTGGCCAGGATGGCCTCCGTATCCATTTCCTCGAACACCGACCCACGATATTCGACCGGTTTTCTCGGCATCATCTCCAACCCCTCGGTCTTCGCGATCGTGTCTTTCCGACCGTGAGGCTCAAAGTAACCGATTACAACATCCGCTCCTTTCGCTTTCAGAAGCTGCGCCTCCTCGAGCATCTGATACGTCTTCCCGACGCCCGCCGCATAGCCGAGAAAAATGTTTAGCTTGCCGCGCGCGCTCATCGTCCGGCCGGTAACGCGAAACGGTAACCGACCCAAGGTTCGGTGAGGATATAGCGCGGGTGCGCCGGGTCGACCTCGATTTTCTTTCGAAGCTGGCTGACGAAAACCCGCAAATATTCAACTTCATCGCCGTACTCCGGTCCCCACAAGGTCTGCAGCAGCTTGCGGTGGGCAATCGGCTTGTTCGCGTTTGAAATCAGGCACTGCAGCAGATCGAATTCCTTCGGAGTCAAACGCACCGGTTGACCTCGGACAATCACTCGACGCATCGACAGGTCTATGGTCAGGTCCTCCGACACAACCAGCGGCGGCGCCTCTTCCTGTTGAGCCGGAAGCCGGCGTATATTCGCCCGAATGCGCGCCATCAGCTCGTTTATGCTGAATGGCTTGGTAATGTAGTCGTCCGCTCCCGCATCCAAAGCTGCAATCTTGTCCCTCTCACCATCCCGGACCGACAAAACAATGATCGCCGCTTCCGATACCGCGCGAATCTCTCGGCAGGTTCCCATGCCTCCCATCCCCGGCATATTCATATCGAGCAAAATGATGTCTGGATTGAATTCCCGCAACACTTCGAGCGCTTCCTCTCCCGTCCGCGCTTCATAAATTTCATAGCCGTTCGCCGTCAGCGCCGTCCGGATCACACGGCGAATCTGAGGCTCATCGTCGACAACCAGAACGCGGTCGGAATTCATGCTTCTCGCTGTTCCACTTCCACTGGTTTCGATGCGGAGTGCAAGCCAATGGTGAATTTCGAGCCCTGGCCGGCGTGGCTCTCTACTCCAATGTGCCCTCCATGCGCCTCTACTAATTCTTTGGCGATGGAAAGTCCCATGCCCGTCCCCTGCACTGCCGAGCGGTCATACCGCCCGCGGTAAAACTTGTCGAATACCCGGCCTTGCTCTAACTCAGTCAGTCCTTGTCCTTGATCGCGTACAGAAATCGATACAATCCCGTTCGCTTCCATTGCCGAGATTGTTACCGCGGATTGCGATCGGCTGTATTTGATCGCGTTATCCAATAATTGTTTGAGCGCCTGCGCAAGCAATTCTCTGTCTGCGAAGACCAGCGGAAGGTCCGGCGGAATTTCGACATGCATCTCATGCGATGCAGCGCGCTCTCCCGCCAGGCGCAACGCTTCCCTAACCAACTCGCTAACTTCCATCGGCTGGCACTCCAGCTTGAGTTTCTTCGCGTCGATCCGGGCAAGATGAATCGCTTCGTCAACCATCCGCCTCAGCCCCTTCGCTTCTTCTTGAATTACGACCAACAGTTCGCTGCGTTCTCGAGACGGCAACCCGTCAGCCTGCCGCAGCGTGTCGGCCGCCGCTCCGATCGCCGTAAGAGGAGTTTTTAGATCGTGGGCAAGAGCATCGATCATTACCGACTTCAGTTCTTCGCTTCTCCGGACTGCCTCGGCTCGGCTCCCGGCCTCTAGTGCTTGCGCCTGGGCCAGACCCACCGCAACCGTATTTCCAATCGCCTGGAGCGTGGCTTCGGGCAGCGCCGCTCCTCGAAACCCAAGGCTGCCGAAATTTTTGTTTCCCAGAGTGACCGGGACCACCGTCAATTGCGCTTCGATCGAATCGGCGTTGCCCTTACTGGAATCGATCGACCCGTAAAGAGCGACCTTCCGCAACTTCGCTTCGGGAATTGAGCTCTCGGCGTGCGAACGGTGAAACTCGCCCGTCCCCGTCTCGAAAAGGGCCGCTTCGCTAAATCCGAACAGCTCCATGCACTTATTAATAACCAGCCGCCGCACATCTTCCGCGCCGCTGCTTAATAACATTGACCGGCTGAACGCGTGCAGCTTTTCACTTTCCACTTGCCGTACGATCAACTCGTCCCGCTGTCGGCGCAGCCGGGTTGACAGATTTGTCGCCACCAGCGAAACCGTGAGAAATACCAGCAGCACAATCCAGCCCTGCGGGTCGCCGATCGTCACCGAACCAATTGGCGGTACGAAGAAATAGTCCAGGCAGAGAGTCGCGGCGATTGAGGCGACGACCGCCTCCGGCAGCTTCTGGTACGCGCCCGAAAGCAAAATGCCCAACAGCAGCGCAATTGCCGCAATCGTAGCGTTCGAGTGAATCACGTAGAAGCAAATAAGCGCAACCGCAATAATACCCAGCAAAGCAATCAGCGTAGAACGAACGCGCATCAGCACTGGATTTCTCTTCAAACCCAGTGTACAGGCGTACGCGGGCTCTCGCCCGATAGACTGGAACCATGTCTTGCTGGCCTTTGTTAGCTGCCGCGCTCATCGCCTCCTCCGTGCTCACGGGCCTCGCCGCGCGCGATCTCCAGGAGTCGGGCGAGAAGCTTCGGGCCCACGTAAAGTACTTGTCCAGCGACACGTTGCAAGGCCGCGGCGTCGGAACCACCGGCGAAGAACTCGCAACGCAATACCTCGCTTCCCAATTACAAGCCGAAGGAATCAAACCGGGTGGCGATAATGGCTCCTACTTCCAGCCCGTTCCACTTGTCGGAGTAACCATGCTGCCCAGCGCGACTTTGACCATCTCGGGAAGCAATGGTCAAATACCTCTGGCCGTTGTCAAAGATTACGGCGGCACGCCTCTTTCCCAGCAGCCGGAGAACGACTTCAATGCGGAAGCCATCTTTGTGGGGCACGGTATCTCCGCCCCTGAATTCAATTGGGACGACTACAAAGGCCTCGATATAAGAGGCAAAGTCCTGGTGTTTTTCACCAATGAACCTCCTTCCACGGATCCCAACTTTTTCGGCGGTCGGACGCTCACCTACTACGGCCGCTGGACGTATAAATTCGAGGAAGCTGCCCGGCGCGGGGCCGTCGCCGCGCTGATCATTCACACAACCCCCACCGCCGGCTACGGTTGGGGCGTGGTGAGTGGCTCCCGTGACGAGGAGCATTACCAACTGAAGCTCAAACCCGGCGCGAAAGGTTTAAAGCTGGCTGCGTGGCTTTCTCAGGATGCCGGAGCGAAGTTAGTCGCTTCCACCGGTAAAACGCTGGATGAACTGCTGGCCATGGCTAATCAAAAGTCCTTTCGTCCGATTCCGCTTGGCGTCCACGTGATCGGCCACATCCCGGTCCGTCTGCGGGAGGTCGACAGTAAGAACGTAATCGGCCGCGTAGAAGGCTCCGATCCGCAATTGAAGTCACAAGCGGTGCTGTTCACCGCTCATTGGGATCATCTCGGAATCGGAGTGCCCGTCAACGGGGACAAGATCTACAACGGCGCGGTCGATAACGCTACCGGCTGCGCCATGGTTCTCGAAATGGCGCGCCTCTGGGCCGCGCTGCCGCGGAAGCCGAAACGGAGCGCCTTATTCATGTTTGTGACCGCCGAAGAATCGGGACTGCTCGGTTCCGAATACTATGGCGAGCATCCCGAAGTACCGGCCGGAGAGACCGCCGTCAATCTGAACTTCGATGCCTTCTATCCCTTCGGAAAAACACGGGATGTTTCAGTGACCGGCGCGGAGCGAACCACGCTATGGCCGCTGGTCCAGCGCGATGCCAAGCGTTTGAATCTCGAAATCAAACCCGATCCCGAGCCGGAACAGGGTCATTATTATCGTTCGGATCATTTCTCCCTCGCCCGTACCGGCGTCCCCGCTTTTTCGATTTCACAGGGCGAGAACTATGTCGGCAAACCTGCCGGTTTCGGAAAAACCGTCTTCGAAGAGTACAACGACAAGCATTACCACCAACCCTCCGATGAGTATCACGATAATTGGGATTTCAGCGGCATGGAGCAAATGGCCGATTTTGCTCTTACGCTCGGCCTCGATGTCGCGAACCTGCCAAAGCTGCCCACGTGGAAAGCTGGCGATGAGTTCCTGACAACTAGAGAAAAGAGCGAAGCGCGTAGCCAGCGATAACAAAAGCTCGCGAGCCTCGGACCGGCGGCCTACGCTCTCTCCGCCGCCTGCGCCGCATTCACAGCTGCGCCAATGGTCGCAACCGCCTCGCCGCCCGGAACCACTTCAACCGAATAGCCCTGTAGCGGGCTCAGCTTCACCATGTCGTGAAGATATTCGCCGAGTAGCGTCAAGCTCAGGAACCGCGCATTCGGGCCGGTGATGAAGAATTTCCCCGCCCCATCGAGATGAATGCTCGTGGCAGTAGCCGCGGCCAATGCCCTGTGCCAGAGTTTTGCGAATTCAACACAGCGGGCTTCGCCGGCTTCCGCTTGCGCGAATACTTCGTCCGGCTCCAGATCCATAAAACGCAGGCGCATCGCGCGGTGCCCCATGATGCCTTCCAAATGGCCTTTTCCGCCGCACCCGCAGAACGTTTCTTTGGGATCGAGCGTAACCACCGAATGACCCGCTTCCCAGAAGCCGGCCTGGAACGGATAGCGGCCGTATCCGATGCCCGTGCCCAATGTCCACACGCGAATCAAGCGGTCCAGATGCCCGCGCGTAGCCGCGATCCCCGCTGCCATAACATCGGCATCGTTAAAGATGGATATCGGCAGCTTTCCGAATGTGGCCCTAAATGCCTCGCTAACCAGCGCCTGCATGTTAGTGCCCTTGAACTGAATCAGATTCGGCGAATCCTCTATGTTGCCGTTCCGCACAATACCCGGCAACCCGACACCAATGTGCGAAGGCGCCTTTGTTAAATCCAGTTGCCGAACCTCTTCGACGATTCTTTGAACGATCACCTCAGGCGGAAGGCCGCGCAACGAATCCTTAATGGAGCTATCTTCCGGATTGACGCGCAACACTCCCGAAATGGCGTGGTCTGAGACGACGGCCACCGATATTCTTTCCGTAATAAGAACGCCTATGCCGTATGCCATGATTATCCAGTGACAGTTACTAAGTACGCACCAGCTTATTCAGCCCGTTAAAAGCCGCGGCCTTGTAACATTCGGCAAGCGTGGGATAGTTAAACACCGTATCGACGAAATAGTCGACCTTGCCCTTCAGGATCAAAACCGCTTGACCGATGTGCAGCAGCTCCGACGCTCCTTCTCCGATGATATGCACGCCCAGGATATCCAGAGTATCGCGGTGAAAGATCAGCTTCAGCCGACCGGTAGTGTCGCCCCGAATCTGGCCTCGCGCGATTTCCCGATAATACGCCACCCCCACCTCGTACGGCACGTCTTCGTCCGTAAGCTGCTCCTCTGTCTTTCCAATAAATGAAATTTCAGGAATGGTGTAGATGCCGAACGGGTAGTAACTCGGGTTCGATTTAATCGGCTTACCAAAAGCGTGCGCGGCCGCGATTCGCCCCTGCTCCATCGACACCGAGGCAAGACTCGGAAATCCGATTACATCGCCGACGGCATAGATATTGGGCTGCGCCGTCTGGTAATTTTCATTCACCACAATGCGTCCCCGGTTATCCGCTTCGAGTCCCGCCGCCTGCAAGTTGAGTTCGTCTATATTACCTTGCCGTCCGACCGCGTAGAGAAGCGAATCCCCGGTCACTTTCTTATTGCTTTCCAGGTAGGCGACAACTCCGGCTCCGCCCGGCATCTCTTCCACGCTTTGTACTTCTTCGTTGAGCCGCATCGTCACCCGGTGGTCGCGAAGATGATAGGAAAGCGCTTCCACGATCTCCTGATCGGCAAATTCAAGCAGCCGCGGCCTCTTCTCAATCAACGTCACGCGCACTCCCAGAGTCGCGAACATGCAGGTGTATTCCACGCCGATCACGCCGCCGCCCACCACAATTAAGGTCCGCGGCACGGCAAGCAGATCCAATATCTGATCGCTGTTAACAATAGTCCGAGCGTTGATGGGCACCTTCGGCGAGGAAGCGGGCTTGGTGCCCGTGGCGATCACAATCTTGTCGGCGACAATATCGGTAGAGCCCCTTGAGTTCGTAATCTGCACTTCCCCTGGGCTCTTAAAACTCGCCACCCCAGTAAGCACCTCGATACCGTTCCGGGAAAGTTGGGCCTGCGTGACATCAATCTCGGTTTTGATAACGTGCTGCACCCGGAACGCCAGGTCCGCCATTGTGATCTTCTCTTTGACCCGATAGCTCACGCCATAAATGTTCTGGTAGTTATAACCGGAGAGGTGCAACACCGCTTCCCGCATGGTTTTGCTGGGAATTGTGCCGGTATTGATGCATCCGCCCCCGATAACTTCCCGTCTCTCGGCGAGAGCCACTCGTTTCCCGCTCTTTGCGCCCTGAATGGCGGCACGCTGTCCGGCCGGCCCGGAACCGATCACGACCAAATCGAATTGGGGCATTGGAAGATTAAGGTTTCAGTTGATTCAGCGCCCGCCAGCTCCGCGATTCTCGGTCGAGACGACACTCCGAGTATATCCCGCCTCTCGAATCCGGCGGCCCGCCCACTCGCCCGTAGGACTTACTGTTTCGGGGGGGTGTCTTGCGTTTTGTCCGACACCTTGTTCGCTGTCTTGTGGACGCCCTTCTTGACAGCATGAGTCGATTTCGTGGCGCCCTTCTTCACAGCGTGAGTGGATTTCGTGGCGCCCTCCTTCACGGCGTGTCCCGTATTTTGGGCGCCCTTCTTCGCGGCATCCTTCGTGTTGTGCCCGGCATCCTTCAAATCCTGTCCGACACCCGGGCTGCTGTCCTGCGAGTACGCCGAAACCCCAACAGAGCCTGCCAGGAGCAATGCGAGAAAGAGGAACGTAACTTTCATCCCCCTATTCCAGCACATAAAGTTCCGCGCGCAAGCCTTTATGTGAAGAAATTAATAGTTACGAAGTAGACAGGAAAGACATACCTGCGCTCCCCGCTTACGCCGGCAGCGAGCTATGTATCTGCGCGGCCCAACCGTTCAATAACTCATCGTCAAATGAAAAATCCGGACGCGGGAAGCCGCGCTTCTTCAGGTAAGCTCGATAGGTCGCCTTTAAGCCGGTGGAAAAGTCAGTCGGCTTGAACCCGAGCATTCGCTGCGCCTTCGTAATGATTTGCGTAATCGCGGGCACGTCGTAATAGTATCCGAAATACAGCTTCTCGCCTATCGCTTGTCCGCCCGCGCGATGAATCAGCTCCCGCGGAATCGATACCAGTTCCGGCTCCTTCACTTGCGCCGCCTTCGCCAGTTCAAGCAGCACCTCGTGCTGTGTGAGCGGCCGCGGATTCGCCGTATTAAACGCGTGACCCAGCGCGTTTCGTAGTTCCACTACTCGTATGGCCAGATCCACCAGGTCCTTCACGTAGATAAACTGCATCAGGCGATGACCTTCGCTGGGAAGAATAACCGGCCTGCCCGCGCGAAAACGGTCCCAGAAGAAAGCCTCGCGATAAAACGGATTTCCCGGTCCGTAAACGAAAGGCGGCCTTAGCGTCACAATTGGAAATCCCGACCGCTGGTGCATGCGAAACAGCGCCCGTTCGCTGATCGCCTTGTTGCGCGCGTAGGGGCTCGGGTGGTCGTCCTGGGCGAGCGCGTCTCCTTCGTGATGGTTCAATCCGTCGCCGTACGCCGCCACGCTCGACATGAACACATACCGCGCCACTTTTCCGTCGAAAATTTGCGCAGTGGCTTCCACCTGCGTCCCGGTCGTTCCATGTTCCCAATCGTATGCGTTGTCGTAAACCGCATCGAATCGGATTGCGCCCACGGCATTCCGCACGCTCACCGCGTCGTTCCGGTCGGCGACCAGGTTGCGAATGCGCTTCCCCAGCGCGTGCCTGGATTTTCTATGAAGAACGTAAACCTGGTGGCCGGCTCGCGCCAGCTCTGTGACTAACAGCCGGCCGATGAACCCAGTGCCTCCAATGACCAGGATTCTCTTGTGCTCGGGCTCCTCAGTTCCCTGAGAGCTTTTCTGCGGAACGCTCCTGCGAACGGTGGAATCTTCCCGGGGCATTTCTTTCCTACTTTGTTAGACGGCCCAACCCCGGCTGCGTCTTAGTCGTAGTATTCGAGACCCAGATGTGTGATCGGATCTTCGCCCTGCATCCAGCGAAGCGTATTCTTCAGCTTCATCAATTGAATGAAAATATCGTGTTCCGGATACAGCCCCGGAGCCGTCATCGGCCCCTTGAAATAAAACGACAGCCATTCCTGGATGCCTTTCATTCCGGCCCGTTGCGCCAGATCCATGAAAAGGACTAGATCCAGCACCAGCGGCGCCGCCAGAATTGAATCGCGACACAAAAAATCGATCTTGATCTGCATGGGATAGCCCAGCCATCCGAAAATGTCGATGTTGTCCCACCCCTCCTTCGAGTCGCCCCGCGGAGGATAGTAGTTGATTCGCACTGCGTGATACAGATCCTTGTAAAGCTCCGGATACAGATTGGGCTGCAGGATCTGCTCGAGCACCGAAAGCTTGGTCTCTTCTTTGGTCTTGAACGAGCCCGGATCTTCGAGCACTTCGCCATCGCGATTTCCCAATATGTTTGTCGAGAACCAGCCGCGCACGCCCAACATCCGAGCCTTAAAACCCGGCGCGAGGAGCGTCTTCATGTATGTCTGCCCGGTCTTGAAGTCCTTGCCGCAAATGGGCACTTCGTTGTCACGCGCCAACTCCAGCATGGCTGGAACGTCGGTTGTAAGGTTCGGCGCGCCATTGGCGAACGGCACTCCCAGCTTCAATGCCGCATAAGCGTATATCTGGCTCGGAGCAATCTCAATATCGTTCTTGCGCAGACCTTCTTCAAACGAAGCGAGCGTCTGATGCACCGCCGCGGGCCTATGGAACACTTCGGTCGATCCGCACCAGATCATCACCAGCCGCGTGCATCCGTTCCGCCTCTTGAAGTCGCGGATGTCGTCCATCAGCGCTTCCGCAAGCTCCATCTTGCTCGCGCCGGACTTCACGTTCGGTCCGTTGATGCGCCGGACGTACTCATGATCGAATACCGCTTTCATCGGCTTAATCGCCGAAAGCGGCTCCTTCAATTCATCGAGCAGCGGCTTGTCCAGCACCTTCGCTCTCGTCGCCGCTTCGTAAGCGTCGTCCTCGAAAATGTCCCAGGTCCCGAAGGAAAGGCACTCCAGCGGCGTCAGGGGTACGAAATCTTTGATGCGCGGAGTGCGCCCCTCCGTCCTTTTCCCCAGCCGAATCGTGCCCATCTGCGTAAGCGAGCCGATCGGTAAGCCAAGCCCCTTCTTCACCGCCTCAACACCCGCGATAAATGTGGATGTCACGGCGCCCATGCCCGGAATCAGAACGCCTAACCGGCCATCCGCGGGCGCGATGGTGGCATTACCCTGCTTTGACAATCGAAATGACTCCTCGGAGGCAAAACTGCGTCGGCAGGCGCAATTCGGACACGCGCGCTGCTCTAAAAAGCGGCCTGCATCCTAAGCTATACTATCATTCGGATGCTGCAGGAAGTCACGGGAACCATCTCGACACTCATCGTGGATGACGAGCAGCTCGCGCGCGAAGAACTGTCTTACCTCCTGAAGGATTTCCCCGAAATCGAGGTTGTCGAAGCCGCCTCAAACGGCCTCGAGGCAATTAATCTCATCGAGCATACCGAGCCCGAGCTGGTGTTCCTGGATGTGCAGATGCCTGGCTTGGATGGCATTGGAGTAATCGCCAAACTTCGCGAAAAAGGCGGCAGGATGCCGCAGTTCGTCTTAACCACCGCTTTCGATCAGTATGCGATTGAGGCGTTTCGTCTCGAAGCGCTCGATTATCTGCTCAAGCCAATCGAAAAAGAGCGTCTCGCCGAATCCATTGCGCGCGTCAGGCGCGTGGTCGAGGAGAAACAACATCCGCAGGAAAACTTGACCGGGGCCTCCGCTTCAAAGTCGGCGCTCCAGCGCACCAAGCTGCTGGTGAGAAGCAGTAATCGCAATCTGATTGTCGATGCCCACGACATGATCTACGCGACTATCGACGACGGGCTCATCACCATCGTTACTTCGCAATTTGAAGGTCAATCGAACTATCGCACCATCGAGGAGCTTCAGTCGAATCTCGATCCGAACGTGTTCTGGCGGGTTCACCGCTCTTTTCTGGTGAACATCAACAAAATACGCGAAGTGATCCCCTGGTTTAAATCAAGCTTCCAGCTCAAAATGGATGACAAAAAGCAAACTGAAATCCCAGTGAGCCGGATTCAAACCAAGCGCTTAAGAACGCTGCTGAAGATCTGAGGATTCGGGGCGCCGTTTTACGGATTGCTCTGCTTAGGGCCTTGCCCCCTCGCCAACCGCACTCGCGCGCTATCCAGCTTCTTCTGCACTTTGGCCACTTCATCGGGTTCGATGTCCGTGGCTGACGTCGTACTGAAGTTCTTCAGTGAGGTTTCCCACTGCGCGATCGCTTCCTTGATCTTGCCTTGCTTGAAGTACACATCCCCGAGATGATCGTGAATCGTCGGATCTTTCGCCATCAACTGCAGCGAGCGTGTAAGTTGCTGCTCCGCGTCGTCCAGCCGGTTCAGGCGATAGTAAACCCATCCCAAGCTGTCCAGAAACGCGTAGTTATTCGGCTCTAGGTTTACCGCCTTCTTGATCAGATCCTGCGCTTCTTCAAGCCGCACATTCTGGTCCGCCAGCATGTAACCCAGATAGTTCAACGCCGATGCGTTCGTCGGATCGAGTTCCAGCACTTTGCGGAACTCTTTCTCGGCGGAATCGTACTTCCTCTGGCGCTCATACATATCGCCGCGCAAGAAGAGCACGGTCGCCTTGTCGTCCTTCGTTTGCGATAGTTTCTCGGCCGCGTCCACCGCGTTGCCCATCTCGCCGTAGTTCCGGGCCTTTTCGTACACGTCGGCCATCGCCAGGTAAGTCTCGCGATCGTTTTTCCCGTCCAGCAGCTTCTTCAGCTCCGCAATCGCCAAATCGGTTTTCCCTTCATCGGCTAATAGCTGCGCGCGAATTTCGCGGACCGTGCGGTCGTTGGGAAACTTCTTTGCGGCCGCATCGCTCTCCTGATCGGCCTTCGCGTAATTCTTCGCCGTCCGGTACGTATCGACGATCTGCGCTTCGGCCCGCGCCGCCAGGTCCGGATCGAGAGCGGCAATTTCGCGGAACTGCTCTACCGATTGGTCGTACTGCTCGTTGCCGCGATAAAGCAGTCCCAGCTGCTCGAGCATTCTCGCCCGCAGACCGCGCTGCTGGGCATCGTAATTGCGCCGCGCAGTCGTATCTAAAAGATCCTTAAGGTTCGTGATCGCCTCAGCCGTTTTGCCCTCGTCCTCTAACAGCCCAACCTCGTTATAGCGGACTTCCAGGTTGTCCGGGTCGAGCGCCTTGGCCTTGTCGATCATCTTGTGCGCTTCCGCAAAATTCTTTTGTTGGCGATAGATTTCCACCATGCCCAGATACGGCTGAGCGTCCTGTGGATTCGCCTCCGCAATTTCCCGATAGGTTGCGAGCGCATCGTCGTATTGCCCCGCCAGCGCCTGATCCTGCGCTAAGGCCGCCTTCACTTCCACTCGGCTCGGATCCAGTTCAAGCACCTGCTTGTAAGCCCCCGCCGCCAGCGCGTACTCATGCATCGATTCGTAGTTGTTAGCCAGAACCATGAAGACCCGCGGCGATGGATTCTTCTTCGTCAGTTTTTCCAGCAGTGCCGAAGCCGCTCGCGAATCCCCCCGGTCCGAATAGACGCTCGCTAGACCCGTAATCGCGTCCTCATTATCCGGATCGAGCGCGATCGCCTGCTTGAATGCCGTTTCAGCATCCACCGAATTATCAAGCACCCGATCCAGACGGCCCAGCATCACCAGGCTGTCTGTGTCTTTCGGGTCCTTCTCCGTAATGATCTTGTATTGCTCGACCGCTTTCCGCGCCATGCCCTCGTCGATATGATTCGCCTCGGCATCTCCGATTTGCTGCGTATAAATATGCGCCAGCACCCGCCGCGCGTTCAGATCGTCCGGATTCGTTTTTAGAGCGTTCAACGCCTCTTCCACCGCCTCGCGAATGCGCCCCGACACCCGATACAATTCCGCAATGTCTTCCACCAGAAACGTGGCGTTCGGGTCCTCCTTCATCGCCAATCGATAGTTCTCTATCGCCTTGTTGACGTAATCGCTTCGGTTGCCGTACGTTCCCGCCAACTCTTCATAAAGGTGCCCCAGCGAGAAATGGTAGTACGCAGCCGCCTTCGGCGAATTCGCTTCCTTGATAGCGGCGGGTAAATTGGGGGCGCTCGTGCCGGGTTGACCGTTAGGCGCCTGTTCCGCGGGAGTCTGTTTCGCTGCCGGCGTTGCGCTCGGCAACACCGCTGCGGCCAGCAGCGCGCCAGTGAGGACGCAAGTAGCGCGTCGAGGATTAAAGTAAGGGTGAGACATTCAACCGCTTCGAAATAGGTGGCATTCAACTCAAATTGAGTTGCTTCGCTCCAGTATAGCTCCCATTTGGAGGATGCGTTTAGGAGTAACAGCGTTTCCTTCTGTACTTCCAATTCGCTAGAATTTTGCCCGCCGCCGCCCATGTCGAATCAGCACTTTCCCCCTTGGTGGTCGTCCTTGGACCAACCGGCGCCGGCAAGAGCGAATTGGGTTTACTTCTGGCCCGGAAGTTCGCGGGCGAAATCGTCAGTTGCGATTCAATCCAGGTCTATCGGGGACTGGATATCGGCTCGGCCAAAGTTTCGGCCGATCGAAGACAAGGAATTGCGCACCATCTCATCGACATCGTCGATGCAAACCAATATCTGACTGCGGGCGCGTACTCGCGGCTGGCCAGAGAAGCCGTATCCGCTGTTCAAAGAAAAGGCAGCCTCCCCATCGTGGTGGGCGGAACGGGGCTATATCTTCGCGCGCTTCTCGAGGGGCTCTCCCCCGCTCCTCCTCGTGATGAAAAGATCCGCGCCCGCCTCGCCCGCACCTTTGCCCGCTGTCCCGCCGCGCTCCACCGATTCTTGCGTCGGCGAGATCCGCCGGCAGCCGCCCGGATTCACCCGAATGATCGTCAAAAACTGATTCGGGCCGTGGAACTGATACTCCTCGAGCGCCAACCTGTCACCTCGACTCTCACCGTTCCTCGCGATTCCCTGCGCGGCGTCCGCGTCCTCAAGCTCGGATTAGCGCCCTCGCGCAGTCTGCTCTATCAGCACCTCGACCAGCGCTCCGAGTGGATGTTCGCAAACGGCTTGCTCGCCGAAACCCAAGCCTTGCTCGATTCCGGTATCTCGCCTCACGCCAAGCCGCTTCAATCGTTGGGGTACAAGCAGGCTGTGAACGTATTGACACAGCAGCTTCCCCTCGCCGGCGCAATTCACGAATGCCAGATCAAAACCAGGCAGTACGCGAAGCGGCAAATGACCTGGTTTCGCCGCGAGCCCGATGTGCATTGGCTCGAAAATTTCGGAAAAAACCAATCGGCTCAATCAGAAGCATTGCTCCTGGTAGAGAAATTTCTCGCTGCTTAGCTTCTCCCGTCTCCGCTTATTCCATCGAGCTACGATGGAGGCGTGCGTTTGTGCCGTCTCCTTTTTTTGGTTCCTATGTTGGCTGTCGCTCTCCCACCGGGGCCGGCTACCGTTCTCGTCGTCCAGTTTCATAACGATTCTCAGTACCCTGATTTGAATTGGGTGGGAGAAAGCGTCGCCGAAACCCTGATGAACGAGATGGGGTCCGCGAATCAGATCGTGCTCGATAGAAATGCCCGCGCGGAGGGCATGCGTCGCCTGTCTTTGCGTCCCGATGCCGGATTTACCAAAGCCACTCTCATTCGGCTAGGTCAAACGCTGGATGCCGGATATCTATGCTATGGCAGTTACGACGCCAAGTTAGCGGATGATAGCACTGAATTAAAGAATAGTTCTATCCAGGTTAGCGCTCACTTTATCGACCTGCGTAAGATGCGCGAAGGACCTGACTTTTCCGAAGCCGGGAAACTCTCTGAGCTCTCAACGCTCGAAGAGCATCTCGCTTGGGAATCGCTGAAATATCTCCAGCCCGGAGTATCGTTTCAACTCGATCGTTTTATAGCGCCCCAAAAACTGACCCGGGTCGACGCGGAAGAAAGCTATATTCGCGGCCTGCTTTCCTCCAATAGCGACCTGCGGCGGAAGTGGTTTAACCAGGCAATCGCTCTCGATCCTCAGTTCTCGAGCCCCGCCTTCGAGCTGGGAGAACTGGCTCTCGACCGCAAGGACTATCCTCAGGCGACCACCTGGTTTCAGCATATTCCGGCAAACGATCCCCGCTACGCCGAGGCCCGCTTCAAGCTCGGCCTCAGCGCCTATGGGGCGGGCGATTTCACGGCGGCGGCAAATTACTTCCGCGAAGTAGTAAAGATGTTTCCTCTAAGTGAGATTTATAACAACTTAGGCGCGGCCGAGGATCAGTTACATCTCCCCGCCGCAATTGACGATTTCCGGCGCGCCCTCGATGGAAATCAAACCGACTCGACTTACCTCTTCAACCTCGGCGCGGCTCTTCTCAAAAATAACTACTTCGATGAGGCCGCTAAGCGCTTTGAAGCCGTGCTCGACCACGATCCCGACGATGCCGACGCGCACACCCTGTTGGATTGCGCCCAACATCACGAACCCGCCCCGCTTGATCCCAAGACCACGCCCTCCGAGCGGCTGAAACAAAATTTCGACGAAACCGCCTTCCGCCAGTTAAAAGCCATGCTTCAGCGCAAATAAGGCCTCGCGTTCGATCTCAGATCTTCTGCCGTTTTCAGCCCGATAAACTACCGAGAGCTTGCGTGAGGAGTAGAATTGACCGAAAGCTGAAATGCGTCCGGCGTCCCGGTTTTTATGGCCCCTTTTGCTTTGCGCCAGCTTAGCAAACAGTCTCGCGCAAGCGCCGGCTAAGAATCCCGCCGGGGATCAAAATGCTCCGGAAATGACTTCGCATGATACTGCGCCGACCTTTCAGACCAAAGTGAACCTCGTGCTGGTCCCGGTCGTCGTGCGCGACCGCCAGGGAGAGGCCGTCGGCAATCTGCGGCAGGAGGATTTTCAACTCTTCGACAAGGGCAAGCCCCAGATAATCTCGAAGTTTTCGATAGAGAAATCGGATCGCTCAATGTTGAAAACGGAAAAGCCCGCCACCGGTTCGGAAACCACGCAACCGAATGCCGTTGCGGCCGCCATGCCCGAGCGATACGTGATATATCCGTTCTTGCGCGCGTGGACTTGAAGCGCATCCCGTTCCGCAAGGTGGATGGACGAAACCGCGACGACCTGACCGTCGTATCGGCGCTTTTCGATCGTGACGGCAACTACATTGCCGGAGTACGAAAAGTCATCGAGCTGCGGCTCCGCGATGAAACCCTGGCAAAGCTGGATTCAGGCATTAGCGTGAAAACCAGCTTTGACGCGAAACCGGGAAGCTACTTCGTGCGCCTCGTCGTGCGCGATACGGAAGGACAATTAATGTCCGCCGAGAACAGCGCAGTCGAAATCCCCTAAGAAGAGCGCTTCAAGTTCTTCGGGAACTCCGTTCCAGCCCTCATTCCGAACCGGCCGCCGCGAATTTACGAGGTCCTAAATCTTTAGCCTCATTTGCCGCCCGAAACTTCGAGCAATGCAGACCTATTAACGGTGGTCGTTTTCCTTCTTCGGGGCTTCCTTGTTCGGCGCCGGTCTCGCAGCGGGGCGGCTCGCCTGATGAATCTGCTCCGCCCGTGGCTGTGCAGCCGGCCGCTGCGCAGGTCTGGCCGTGGGCGCTGGTCGCGCTGCCGTTCTTGCCGCCGGGGCTGGTCGTTCCGCCGTTCTTGCCGCAGGGGCTGGTCGCGCTGCTGGACGAGCTTCTGCAGCCGGCCTGGTCGCGGGAGCGTGCGCCACGGGAGCGCCCCGTGTCTCTGCGCGCGCATTCGGCACTCGAGCAGCCGGACGCCCATTAGGCTGCACTTGTGCGCGGGCCTGCGGGGTCGCTGCGGCTTGCCGTCGTACGTTCACCGTCGGAAGCACTCGCGCTCCCGCCACAGCCGTCGGACGCGCCGCCGGAGCGCGGTATGCCGTGGCTAGCGGATGCGGCGCGGCGAGCGTCGCCGGACGTCCGTGGTTGACTGACGCAAATTGCGCGCGATTTGCCGCCGCCTGCTGCCGATACTGAACCTGCGCCGCAACCGGCGCTATGCGCTGCTCGTGCAATACTGCAACTTCCGCCGTCGTGGGCCGGACATTGAGTCCGCCGCGCCCGCCGTTATAGCTGACTCGGCTGACGGTAACATTCGTAACTCTGTAGTTATAGACGTTGTGAATAACGGTCGTATTCACGTTGTTAACGGAGCGGTTATAGTTGAAGGCTCCCCGGTTCCAATATCCTCCCTCGTAACCGTGGCCGACATAGCCGAACCCGTAATTGACTCCGCCGTAGAAGCCGATGTGCGTGCCCCAATATCCGGAGTGCCAGTGGTAGCGGCCGCCGACGAATCCCCAGTAGGGAGGCGTCCAGAGCCCACCCACATAAGGCGCAACTACCCACACGCCAGGCACCCAATAATAGCCGGCTGAAGCATATCCCCAAGAACCCGGCGTCCATATATAATTTTCGCCGGGACACTCGGGCTGGCTGTATTCCGGGAGCGGCGGCGGCGGCTGTTCCGCCTCGACAGGCTGCTCGCCGGGGGCTGCGTAGTCCGTGTCGTAGGCTTCGGCTTCATCGGAGCTTTGCGTCGTTTGAACCGGCGCTGCCTGATACGAAGGTTGTTCAGATGGACTGGCGGCCGTGGCCGGCTGCTGTGCGGACGCTTCCTGCGCGGGAACGGCGGCTTGCTGCGATTCAGCAGGCTGGTCGGCAGCCGGCGCGAGATTGGCTTGCGCCGGATCTGAACTCTGTGCCGGCGTCGCCGCTTGCTCTTGCTCCGCCGTTTGTTGCGGGCTCTTGTTACAGCTTGTTAGCCCCAGGCATAGCGCCATCGCCAGAACCGAAAACGATCCGAACTTGCTGATTTTCTTCATCAAACCTTCCTTCGTCCTTCCCCTACCTGCACTTTAGCCCAACTTTTCACCCATAGTGATAAAAGGTACAGATTTTAATAGGACCAACAGAGATGGACCAGTGACACTGCCGAAAGGCTTCATCAATCATCCCCGCTAAGGAAGGCCTACCTCGATATCTTGTATTTAGAGGTCTCCTCGCCGCCTGTGATCGGACCTACAAGTGGGGCGTACACACGGCCCAGAGTACGCGGAAGCGACGAACGACCATGCGCTGGCTCCGTATCGCCGGCGCCAACACTCGTATGCCTTCATTGCGCCGCGGGCCGGGCTATAACGGACTTATTCCTCGCGGAGGGCCGTCATGGGATGCACCGTGGCCGCCCGTTGCGCGGGCAACAGACTTGCTGCCAACGCAACCACAGCCATCCCGGCGATTGCGGTTCCGAGCGTTAACGGATCTCTCGGCTTCAGCCCATACAGCATGGAAGCCGCAGCAGTCCCGGCGGCCAGCGCTAGCCCCGTCCCGATTGCCAGGCCAATCCCCAGCAGAATAGCGGCCTCTCGCAACACCATGACCAGAATGTCGCCGCGGTTCGCCCCCAGCGCCATCCGCAGACCAATTTCATTCCGGCGCCGAATCACCATATACGAGATCACTCCGTATAGCCCGATCATCGCCAGAACCGTTGCTAAAACGCCGAAGAAGCCCGACAACGTGGCCATCAGCCGCTCGCGAAGCAGGCCTTCGCGTATCCGTGTCTTCAGCACGCTGAAGTTCAACACCATCCCCGAATTCATTTCGCTCGCCGCAACTTTGATAGAAGAGATCAGCGGTTGCAGCGCCTCATCCGACCGAATCATCAGTGTCGAATGCTCTTCCGGTCCGTTTGCCTGGGTGAATGAAACGAAGACAATAGGTACGGGATTTTCGCGCAGCTCCCAGTACTTAGTGTCTTTCACCATACCGATCACTTGGTAAGTCTGATTCGGTTTGCCCGAATCGTGGAATACTCTCCCCACCGGATTCGCATCTCCGAAAAATTTGCGCGAGAATGCTTTACTCACAATGGCTACCCGCGGCGAGGCCGGCGTATCCGTCCGGTTGAAATCGCGTCCCGCAAGAAGGGACGTCTCCATGGTCTGGAAATATCCGGGACTCACCCGGTTAAACGTGACGTCCTGCCGTTGTGGACCATCCGGGATATCCACGTTATCGTCCCATCCGCTATGGCTCATAGGAACAACCAGCGTTTCCGCAACTGAACTCACCCCCGGGATCGCCCGGATACGCGCTAGTAACTCCCACTTGTATGCCATCTGGCTCTGCTTCGGCAACTTCAATGGTGAGTAATCGAAGTCCGCAACCAGAATGTGATCTTCTTGGAATCCGGCGTTCAACGCGAGCAGATTGCGGAAGGTCCGGACGAATAGGAGCGCGCCCATCAAGAGCACCAATGAAAGCGCCACCTGTGATACCACCAGCATCCGCCGCAGCAGGAAACGCTCCCTCCCCGCCGTCGCTCCGCGGCCACCCGCCTTCAGCACCACGCCAGGTTCGGTGCGTGAAGCCTGAATCGCCGGAGTCAGTCCAAACAGGATGCAGGCAAAAACCGCCAGTCCCGCGGCGAAACCAAGCACCCGCCAATCCGGCGTCAATTCGAGAAAAATATGGTTCTCTTGCGTGCTGAGAAACGCCACCAATACCCTGCTCACAATTTGCCCCAGCGCTGCTCCTGCAATTGTCCCCAATCCTGCGAGCAGCAAACTCTCCGTCAGCAACTGCCGAATCAGCCGCGACCGTGACGCGCCTAGGGTCAATCGTAACGCCATCTCCCGCTGTCGAGCGCTGGCCCGGGCCAGCATCAGGTTCGCGAGATTCGCGCAGGCGATCAACAGCACCAGTCCGGAAAGGACCAGCAGTAGCCAAAGCGGCTCCTGATAGTCGCTACGTAGCTCGGAAACACCCGTGGCGGAGGGCACAGCTCCCAAGCGAGATGATAAGTAATCCTTTCTGGCTTGGGTGTCGTATTCAGCCGGCAACGTCCCCGCGAATATTCCCGGAGAGATTGCACCCAATTGGACGGACGCGCGTTTCAACGTCCAGCCCGGCTTCAGGCGTCCAATCGTCGCGATCCACCACGAAATAGGACTGTCCATCAAGGACCCCTTCGTAGAAAAGACCGGCTCAGAGCACATGGGAATAGCAACGTCGAAATTCCGCCCCACTTCTATACCGTAGAAGCTGGCAGGGGTTACGCCCATAATCTGAAATGGATGACCATTCAGCGCGATTTTGCCGCCCAGTACGCTACCTCCACCAAACTCGCGCCGCCAGAACGCATTGCTCACGACTGCCACCTGCGCGCCACAGCCGCGATAATCGTCGCCCGGAGAAATGAGCCGCCCCAGTGACGGCTTGACGCCAAGTACGCTAAAGAACTCGCCGCTGACCATCAATGTATCCGCATATCTGGCCTCGCCGCCCTGACCAAGGTTGAGCCTGGTCGAAGCCCACGCTGCAATTTCAGAGAATCCCTGTTGCTGTTTGCGTAACAGATTCCAGAGAGCACCGGTAAGGTCGGCGTTATTCGAGTAGAAATTCCCTGGGGGCTGGTGCGGAGAATATACTATCCGCACCGCGGCCAGCCGCTCAGGTCTCTCGACCGGAAGGGTGCGCAGACGCACCGCATCCAGCAATTGAAAGATGGCCGTATTGGCGCCAATGCCCAGCGCGAGCGACAAAATCACCACGATCGCGAAGCCGGGATTCTGTATCAGCAAACGCGTGCCATACCGCAAATCGGCGAAGATCCGTTCAAAAAGCCGCCCACTTCCGTCCCTGCCAACCGGCAGCGGCGGGTGCTCGGAATGTATGGTCGCCTTCAACCCGGCAACCAGCGCCTTATCGTTCAGCTCCCGCAACAGAACCTGGCGAGACTCCGCACTGCCCGTGCCGCCTGCCAGCATTTCGTCGTACCGGTCCGCGAGATGTTGGCTCAGTTCTTCCACTACTTCTGCTTCGCGCAGTGGTTCAAGATTCAGCGCAGCGACTGCCGCACGAATCTCTTTTGACCAATCAGGCATTCTCGGCCTCCGTGATGCGGTGAATCGCGTTCACAAAGTCGCGGAACGTGGAACGCTGGGTCTTCAGCGCTTTTTTCCCCTGTGCAGTCAGTTTGTAGTAGCGGCGGCGGCGCTGGGCGGCCTTCTCAACCCACCGTCCCGCAATCAGCCCGCGCTGCTCCAGCCGGTACAGCAATGGATAAAACGAGGCCACATTGAACTTAAGTACTCCACCCGACCGCTCCTCGATCAGTTTGCTGATCTCATAGCCGTGCCGAGCCCGATGCTGGATCAGCGAAAGAATGAGTAGTTCCGTGCTGCCTTTCTTCAATTCCCGGTCGATGGCTTTTGTTCCCATATGTCTCATTACAACATATAACTAAGGAACATATTGACTGCGGCATCAAGAATGATGCTGCAAGCGCAAAGCGACGGACGCGAGTTGCACTTGTGCCTGTTCCAGGCCCACGTTCGGTCTTAAGCGCGCGATCGCCAGGAAACTCAGGCTGGTGCGCGGCAGCGTCCTGTCCACAGGATCCGAGGTCAGCCAGACGTCGCTCTTGTCCGGGAAATGAAATCGCGGTGGGAGGACACCCACAATCGTCAGTGCTCCACCCGAGATTCGGAGCCTCTGTCCCAGGACGCTGCTGTTTCCCTTGAAGTGGCTCTGCCAGTACGAATAGCCGATCAACGCCGCCGTGGAATCTCCTGATTTCCGCTCTTCCGCGCTCAATAGCCGTCCAATCGCGGGCGCAATATCCAGGACCTGAAAAAACTCTTGCGACACTCTTGCAACGTGAACATATTCCGCCGAAGAACCGGCTCTTGTCGGCTCATCGGAGCTCCTGTAGTAAGCCATCGCCGAGAACGCCGTGCTTTGGTCATGCCAATCCTGGAAGTCCGGCAGCGACACCAGCCTCACCCTCTCACCGCTTTTCCACACCGACGTCAGCGTGACAATTCGATCCGGATCGCGATACGCCAATGGCTTCAGAAGAACGGCATTCACTACGCTGAACACAGCCGTGTTGGCGCCTATGCCGAGTGCCATCACCACCACCGCCAGCAGCGCAAATCCGGGATTCTTGCGAAGGCCGCGAACCGCATAACGAAAGTCCTGGCCCGCATCGTCAATCACATTCATTCCCCGCATCTCGCGGCACTCCTCTTTCCTTTGCTCAACGCCTTCGATGGACCGAAGCGCCGCATACCGCGCATCTTTAGGACTCATGCCAGCGGCGATGCCAACTTCAATCTGCCGCTCCAGGTGGTAGCGCAATTCTTCATCGAGCTCCCGCTCTACCTTTTTGCGCGAGAAAAGCGATCGAAGCCTCAGGCGGAATATATTGGTCCAGCGCATCGCGATATCTCTCCGCTAGATCGTCCGTACAACCAGCGAGATCGCCGCGGATAGCCGCTCCCATTGCGCGCTTTCCTGTTCCATGGCCTTGCGCCCGGCCTTAGTCAGCGTGTAATATTTAGCCCGCCGGTTGTTCTCGCTCACGGCCCATTCCGCGCTGATCCACCCATTCTGTTCGAGTTTGTGCAACGCCGGGTAAAGCGCGCCCTGACCTACCTGGAGAACCTCCCCGGACATCTGCCGGATCCGCTGCGCGATTGCCCATCCGTGCATCGGCTCGAGTGCGATTGTCTTCAGGATCAGCAGGTCAAGCGTGCCTTGTAGGAGATCGGTGGGTTTACTCAAAGCTTCCTCTCAGTAACTGACAACAACAGAATACTCCAAGTACTACGAACCTGCAAACTGAAAAAACGAGCCTCCCGCGGTTCAATGTGGCAAGCTGGAAATATGGCACGCGGCTGGGAAAGTAAGGCTGTCGAGTCCCAGATCGAAGCGGCGGAAAGACACGATGCGCGGCAAAAGGCTGTTCAGGCCAGCGCGGAACAACTCAATCTCGAGCGGGAACGCGCGAGCATCGAGCTTTCCCGAACCAGGGTCTTGCAGGATTTGGCGGCAGCGGTCAATCCCAAATATCGAGAGTTGCTCGAACGCTCGCTCCGCTTCTTGGATGAGAAGCTCTCAGAATTGAATCGGACCTAGCAGATCAGATCGTCGCGGGTGACCTGGGCATCGCCGATCCGGCCCAGCATCGCCAGGGCGATATGTTCAGTACGGAAAAACTCTTGCGCGATGTTTTGGACTTCCTCGCGCGTCACCATTTCGATATTCTCCAGCATTTCATCGAGTGATAGAAAACGCGCGAAGTAAAGCTCTTGCCGCGCCAGATTCGACATACGGCTGGAAGTCGATTCCAAGCTCAACATCAGGGAGCCTTTCAAATGATCTTTCGCCCGGCGAAGCTCGTCTTCACCGATCAATTCGTCCTTTAACTGGCGGAACTCTTGTATTACTGAACTGACTACCTGCTTCGCAGTCTCAACCGCGGTGCCTGCGTAGACCGTGAAACAGCCGGTATCGCTGAACAGATTCAGCTCCGAATAGACTGCGTATGCGAGACCTTGCTTTTCGCGAATGTTCTGGAAGAGCCGCGAGCTCATGCCGCCTCCCAGAACCGTGTTCAGCACGTACAGCGGGAAACGCAATTCATGCGCAAGCGGGTAGGCGGGAACGCCGATCGCAATATGCACCTGCTCGAGCGATTCTTTCTTCTTCAGAACGATCGGCGCATGGGATTTCGGCACGCAATCGCTGAGAAGAGCGGCGCGCTCCGTCAAGCCGGCGAAGCTGTCGCGCACGAGTTTTGTAATGTCGTCGTGATCCAGGTTTCCCGCTGCGGTGATCAATATGTTTTGCGGCGAGTAAATACGGGTGTAATAATCGAACAGCATTTCCTGTCCGAATTTCTTTACCGTCTCCTTTGTCCCTAAGATCGGCTTGCCTAGGCCGTGTCCTTTCCAGAAGTTGCTGATGAAGGCCTCGTGCAAAACAAACTCAGGCTGATCTGCCTCCATCTTGATCTCTTCGAGAATCACGCCCTTCTCTCTCTCGATATCCGATTCGCGAAATACCGGATTCAAAACCAGATCTGCGAGAATGTCGAGCGCAAAAGGCAAATGCTCGTCCATCACCTTCGTGTTGAAGCTGACTAGCTCCTTGCTCGTGAACGCATCGAGCCCGCCTCCCACCGAATCGACCGAACGCGCTATATCTTCTGCCGATCGATGCTTGGTCCCCTTGAAGACCATGTGTTCGATAAAGTGCGAAATTCCGTTTTCCGGGCCGTGCTCAATCCGAGAACCACTCCCGATCCATACCCCGAGCGAAACCGAGCGCACATACGGCATCGCTTCCGTAACGATGCGTATCCCGTTAGGAAGGATGGCGTGCTCAATTTCCCGGATATTCGGAATTGCTACAACCATTTACAGAGATGCCTCTTCGAGTGTACGACGATACACTAAAACCGGATGTTGCAAGCACTTGAGGGCCAGGCCTTAGTCGGAATGGAGCTTTCCGACCTCCAAAAACTGCTCGGCCCGGAACAGCCCTCCTACCGTGCCCGGCAACTATATGACGCGCTCTATCGGAAACAAGTGGCGAATTTGTCGGAAATTTCCACTCTCCCGCAAATCCTTAGGAATGAGCTACATACCACCAGTTCGCTAGGGTTGCCTATTCCCGAGCGCCGCTTTGATTCGACCGATGGTACGCGCCGTTACCTCCTTCGGCTAGGGGATAGCCGGACCGTAGAAGCTGTTTTCATGCCCGAAGAGAAGCGGGATACTATCTGTATTTCCAGCCAGATCGGATGCCCGGTCGATTGTAAATTCTGTCTTACGGCGCTGATGGGCCTGGAGCGCAACCTGACGGCTGGTGAAATTGTCGGCCAGGTGCTTTATGTGGCTCGTGAAAATGCGCTTCGGCCCACAGACGCGCGTCTGAACCTGGTGATGATGGGCATGGGTGAGCCGTTGCTGAACCTGGACAACGTGCTCAAAGCGACGCGCCTTTTGACTGATCCGGACGGGATTGGCATATCGCCCAAACGCATCACCGTTTCTACATCGGGGATTGTTCCCAAAATGGGAGAGCTGGGTCGCGCCGCTGTCCGTCCCAGACTCGCAATTTCGTTGAATGCCTCCACCGAAGAGCAGCGGCGTGAATTGATGCCGATTACGCGAAAATATCACCTTGCGGACCTGATGGCGGCCTGCCGGGCCTATCCTCTGCGCGCCTGGGAAAAGCTGACTTTCGAATACGTGTTGCTGAAAGGCGTAAACGATACGGACGCCGATGCGAAGCGTGTCGTACGCCTCCTCGCGAATCTCAACTCGAAAGTGAATTTGATCGCCCTGAATCCAGGGCCCGGCATACCCTTTGAAACGCCCGATCCCGAGCGTGTCTTGAGCTTTCAGGCAATCCTTCGCAAGGCGCTGCCCTGTTTCGTGAGAAAGCCCCGCGGCCGCGATATTTTCGCCGCCTGCGGACAACTAAAGCGAGTGGCTTCCGATCCGGTCGCCATCCCCTGATCTCCCTCCACCGCGTTGTAACGTGGAAAGATGTCTTTTCCCCGGATTGCCGCCGCTCTTTTCTCGGCTTGCTGCTTCGCTCTTCTCGCCGGCGACGCTTCCGTTCCTCTTCACCTGTTTTTCCGCGTAGCGCTCGGCCCTGGCTTTCACCAGCCGGCCTCCGGACGCCTTCTGCTGTTTCTGGAGCCGGGAAGCGGCGTCAAAGCAGTGGACACCAGTCCCTTTCACCCTCAAGCTGTCTGGGTGGCGGCCAAGGAAGTACACGACTTGCGGTCCGGCGCAGCCGTTGACATCGACGCGGATGACATTGCCTATCCGGAGAGCTTTTCCCAGCTCGCGCCCGGCGACTATCAGGCCCAGGCCGTTCTCGATGTGAATCATTCTTACAACTATCGCGGCCGCGCTCCGGGAGATCTGATCAGCCCGGTTGCCACCCTCCCGCATTTCGCTCCATCCACTGGCGTGGAGCCGGAAATTACTTTGAGCGCCATCGTCCCTGAAGAAAAATTGCCGGAGCCCAATCTTCCCGCGAACGAGCAGCGTGCCGCCGAATCTGCAATCCAAGCCGAAGACTTCATAAGTCCCGTTCTTTCGAAATTCTGGGGTCGGCCCATCCACATGCGCGCATTGGTTCTCGAGCCGCCCGGATATGCCACGCGCGAAATTCATTCCTACCCGGCCGTTTACTTTACTCATGGTTTCGGCGGCGAGCTGCGCTATCTGCGCCTCACAGCGGAGCGTATGTATGCCCGCATGGCTGAGAAGAAAATGCCCGCAATGATTTGGATCATGCTCGATGAGTCGAGCCCCACCGGCACACACGAGTTTGCCGACTCCGTGAATAACGGACCTTGGGGCCAAGCCTTGACCACCGAATTCATCCCTCACCTCGAACGTACCTACCGTCTCGATCCGCATCCCCGAGCCAGGTTTCTGAACGGACATTCTTCCGGCGGCTGGGCCACTCTTTGGCTGCAGGTTACCTATCCGAAGCTCTTTGGCGGCACTTGGTCCACATCGCCCGATTCCAGCGATTTCCACGATTTCACAGGTCCCGACCTTTATGCTCCCCACGCCAATGTGTACCGCAAGCCCGATGGGTCGCCGTATCCGCTCATCCGAATGAACGGAAAGGTGCTCGCCACTTTTGAAGACTTTGCGCGGTTCGAGCAAGTGCTGGGTCCCTACGGCGGCCAAATGGCATCCTTCGAGTGGGTGTTTTCACCGCGTGGGCCCGATGGCCGGCCGATGCAAATGTTTGATCGAGCTACCGGAGACGTGGACCCGCGCGTCGTGGAAGCCTGGCGCAAATACGACATTTCGCGCGTGCTCGCTGCAAACTGGCCCAAACTGGCGCCTGACCTGAACGGAAAGATTCACGTGATCGTCGGCACGGCGGATACGTTTTATCTCGATGGCGCGGCCCACCAGCTGAAGGCGGTTCTCGATTCGCTGCATGCGCAGGCCCAAGTTACTTTTCTCGAAGGAAGAACGCACTTCGATCTCTATAAAATCGGCGACGATCCCGCCGGCCTCTACGATCGGATCGCCAACGAGATGTATCGAACCTGGCGGTTGCGCCGTCCTGGCTGACGCAGTACACGCTAACCCGTAGCTAAGCGCTGCACCCTCCGCACAGAGCCGCGCGCGCAAGCAAGCGGCCGGCCCGCAGCGCGAATTTCCGCAATTTGATACCAGCGGAATTATTTCGTTAAGTCAGGCCGCGAGTGCGACGCGGTGCTGCCTTCGGTCATCCCCAGAATCCACTTGATCGCTTCGAAATACATCTTCTGAATGTCCGGATCGTCCCATGATTCTTTCGTGTGCCCGAGAGTCGAATAGAATACCCGCCCGTTGCCATACATCTTCGACCACGCCACCGCGAAATCGTGGTCGGTTCGATGCACTCTCGGATTGTTGTAGTCGAGCTTGGTCGGATCGAGACTTAACAGCACGTTGACCTTATCGCGAGACCAGCTCTTCGCCTGATAAATCTCGTCGCGCTTTACGAATTCCTTGGGAAAATGCCGCATCGCGGGAAAAGTCGGATCCTCAACGACGATCGGAGCGTTGAACGTGAACCAGGGATGCTGGTCAAACCAGCCTCCGATCATTTCGCCATATTCCGGCCATTTATAATTCGTATCCAGCGCCGCATGAATACCCACAAATCCCTTCCCGTCGTCCTTGATGAAAGACATCATGTCTTGTTTTTGATCGTCGGTCAGATCCAGTTCCCCGGTGGTGCTGGCAAACACAAGAGCGTCGAAATAATTCAACGTCTTCACGTTCCGTTCCTTAATGTCCTTCTTCGTAATCAATTCGGTGTCGGTGCGAAGAGTCGCTTCCCAAAGGCCGGTATCATGACCCATCTTCCAGATGTTTGCCATTGCGTCGGGTACGGAGTCGTGTTCAAACCCCTTGGTCTGGGAAATCACCAGAACATGCGCAATGCGGTTTGGCGGCATCGAGATCTTGGCGGTCTGTGCTTTCGCGGGACCGAAATAAAGAAAGGCGCCCAAACACAGCGCCGACGCCGTCAAAAACCTGGCGGAACGAAAATATTTCACAGGGCCTCCCAAGTAGAATCTGGTGAGAGCAATATCGCGAGCGGTTTGCGTCTCACAGAACAGCTTATTACGTGACGGCTTCACGAGTACAATCACCTTTTGTCAACCTTCTTCCATCATTTCCTGCGGATCTTGTTCCACCTCGGCTATTTCGGACCTTTTGTCATGGGTATTCTGGATTCGTCTTTTTTATTTCTTCCCTTCGGTAACGATTTGCTGGTCGTCGGACTCGTCGCGCGTCACCACCAGGGGTTTCCTTTTTACGTCATTTCAGCGGTATGCGGATCGACGCTTGGAGTGCTCCTGCTCGATGTCGTTGTCCGCAAGGGCGGGGAAGAGGGAGTGCAAAAAGTCGCGGGCCGTTCGCGGTTTGAATATTTGAAGCGCAAGATCGGCGAAAAGGGTGGAAGAGCGCTCGTCGTAGGCTGCCTGGCCACCCCTCCATTCCCGTTCACGATGGTAGTCGCAACCAGCAGCGCCCTGGGCTATCCTCGGCGGCGGCTCCTCTGGATAGTCGCGGCCTCGCGCGGCGTTCGCTTCGTCATATTAAGTCTGCTGGCCATCAAATTCGGACGCACGATCCTGCGCATCGCCAACACCCCGGCGTTTAAGTGGACCATGGTGGGGTTCATCGTTATATGTCTCGTCGGAAGCGTATTGTCAATCTGGAAATGGGTGCGAAGCGGCCGGACTGCTTCCGCCCGAGCTTGACACAAGTACGCTGGAAAGGTGAACGAACCCGAGCGCCTGGAGAAGGACGTGCACCCCAAAAGCTTCGAAACTATTTCGCTTCGATTGAAGTTTCCGACATCGCAAGTGACGGCATCAACCGCCGCCGCGCGCTGAATGAATCTTTGGCCGATCTCGTGCGCTTCATTTTGCACGACAGCCCCGCTGGCTATCCCTGGGCTCCGGGAATGAAGTCCGGCATCATGCAAATTGTGCTTGATCAAGTCCGCAACCCCGAAACCGGATGGTGGGGAGAACGCTATCGGCACAACGGACAAATTTATTTTGTAGACGATCTCAGCATCACCTTTCATATGCTCAGCTATTTGGCGGGCAACGTGCCGGATTTATCCAAAATTGTGAGAACGGCGCTGGCGCTGAAGGATCTCCATTATCCACAGGGTTGGCTGGAAGACGGCGGGTTTTCGAATCACAATAATATGGATGCCGCGGTTCTCTTTCACTACGGTTGGAACTCTGCGACGCCCAACCAGAAAAAGGCTATGGCGGAAGAACTCTCGAAGATGCTTAGCTGGTGTTTGACCGAGTCGCTGCAACCCGATGGCTCGTTTCACACCACTACGGATGACGATTCTCTGGAGGAAGCCGAGTATTTCGGAACGGCCTTTCTTGCGCGCATCGGCTTCTTCAACAAAACCCGCCGTTTCTGGACCAACCAGGAGTTTCCCCAAGCCGAGCAGATCCGGCAGCGATTGAGAGCCTATATTACGAAGCATCGCGCTACTGGCGCCGCTGGAGGAGCGTATTATGAGAGCGCCCTTGATCGGCTTGACCCGACCAGACCACAAAATCCATAGGTCTAAGTAATTCAGATCCCAGATCCCTTCCGCCGATTCAGTGGGATTTCATGAAGAAGATTGCTAACCTAACGATAAGTAGCATACCGAGGCAAAGGAAGAAATAATTATGCGAATGAAATTACAACGCTGTTTCTGCGTTCTGGCGATAGCGACAGGTATGGGTGTCAGTGGAGTTACGGTGGTGCAGGCCGTGGCGGCTCCATTTTTTCAGGACCACGACCAGGATTATTCAAACAACAAAAGATACCAGCAGGGTATGCGCGAAGGCAAGGATGACAGCGCACATAACCGGGACCACTCCAAGAAGAGGCACTTCAAGAAGGACGAAGACCAGAAGGCCTACGAGGCCGGTTACCAGAAGGGTCACGGCAACGATTCTGAGCGCCGATAGATCTCTAGGCTCTCGTTCCTGAGGCCCTGCCGGCTGAGACCAATTCACGCAAATCGGATTCCTCTTCTTCGCTAACTGGGGTCAACGCCACGTCAGTGTAGCTGCGAGCATCGGGATCTGCCTTCAGCCGCAGCCGGAACCGGCCATAACGCCAAATCAGTTGGGCCAATTTGATGTGCTTATATACCAAATTGGCGGCATAACGAGGGTAGAAAACCAGCGGACTCTCCACTGGCAGCGGCGGACGGCGGTCTCTTCGGTACTTGCGCCGTAAATAACCACCCTCCAGCGGATCGATTTTTTCGAGTTTGGTGCAGGCGTAGTACCAGAGCAGGAGGAACAGCATATTTCCCGCGTTGCTTCTGGTTGCCTCCGCGCGGCGCATCACCGTCTCGATATGCTCCGGCGAATAGTAGGCTTCCCAGGCGTCCCGATAAAGCTGCTCCCATTGCGAGATAGACATGCTTCGATGGGTGGTGGTCACATGCTCCAGATCGTATTTGTTTAGATCCGGATCCAAATACACGCCAGCTTTGTACAGCCGCAGGTGATCCTCGGACCCCGGCAGGGGTGTGAGGCAGTGCGGCTCCAGCAGATCGATCGGCAGCTCGCGTTGGATAATTTCTATGTCCCGCATCACCGATTCAGGCGTGTCGTTAGGGAACCCTACAATATAACCCGCAAAAACCGTCGCGCCGGCGCGTTTCCACTCGAGCAGCATCTTGCGGTATTCGGCCACCTTATTCTGTTTTTTCCTTGCCCCGACCAAGCTCTCCGGATTGATACTCTCCAGCCCGATGAACACGCGCGCCACGCCGGCGCGGCCCGCTTTGGTAATAAAATTCGGCAGCCGATGACACATCGTGTCCACTTGGATTACGAATTTGATATTCAGCTTTTCCTGCTCACGCATCGCGATAAGCCGATCGAATACGCTTTCCCAATCCGTGTTGCGCGCGAAGTTATCGTCGGTGATGAAGAATCGATTGATTCCCTGGGCTAAGTTCCGTCGCACGATCTGCTCCACATCGTCCGCCGAACGCCGGCGCGACTTCCGTCCTTGCACGTTGATAATCGTGCAGAAGGAGCATTGAAACGGGCAGCCGCGGCCGGCATCGAAGCTGGTGAGCTTACCGGCTGTTCTCTTGACACGCGTAGGAGGGAGAATCGGTATCGGGACGCCATGCAGGGACGGCAGATCTGCCATATAGTTATAGAGCGGCTTGAGTGTCCCGCGCCATGCGTCGCGCAAAACCTCTTCAAAGCGTCCCTCGGCCTCGCCCGCAAACAACGATATCCCCAGATCCATCGCCTCCTGGAGCTCCGGCGGGATCTGCGGCAGCATGGACAGGCAACCGGAGACGTGAAAGCCGCCGATGCAGACTTGGATGTCAGCCGCGCGTAAGATGCGCGCTAGGTCCATCGCGCGCGGATACTGATTCGACTGCACGCCGACTAATGCAACCAGAGCGGGCTGCCCGCGGAGCTGCCGTGCAATGCGTTTCGGCTGCACCCGCGTATTCGTTTCGTCGATGGCCGCAATGGCGATTTCTACGTCGTCTCCCAGCACGCGGCGCTCTTTGCAGTCGAGGGCCAGCCCATTCAGCACGGCCAGCGTGTTCGATGGGATAGCGGAACGCAGCCATTGGATGACGTAACCGTCGTCATCGTAATGCGACGGCTTGACCAGCATCAATGAGAAACGCTTCGGTGCTTCTTTCCGTGCACCCATCAATATCCCCCGGATCGAAACTGATTGAAAGATACCACAAATTGGATGGATCTCCTTCGCCCTGAGAAGTCCCCGCTTTGCGGTAAGTTCTGGTGAGCGGGGTAGGAATCGAACCTACAAATGCCCGTTACTAAATGCCATGATGGCTGAGAGGACAAGTTATCCGATGATCCCGACGCAGTTGAGCCGTTTCGTTGGCTCGAAACCTGCAACGAGCAGGTGAAGGACTGCATGGTGGCGCTGGAGTCGATGCTGGACCCGAAGCTTGACGACCTTTGGGCCGCATCGATGGAAGAGCATCAGCGGAGCGAGATGGTACCGCTGGACTCGGTCCGTTGAGTGAGTCCCTTCACGGTTTCGCTGTCCCGTGTAGCGGCGAAATACTTCGAGCGGTGCGACGCGCCCACCCGTGAACGGCTGCGGCAGAACCTCGAAAAGCTAGAGGCCGATCCGTTCGATCTGCAAAACTCAAAAGCGCTGAGGGGCCGACCCCATCAGCGATCGGCAAGAGTCGGAGATCTTCGGATCTTTTCAGTGTGCGAAACCTTGGAATCATCGTCGCGGAAATTGGCCCTCGTGGCGAGATTACAAGCACGGGCAGTGATCGCATGGCGCGGCGCATCTATCGAAGCGTGTGATTCCCGCGGTGAAGAGCGCCAGGAATTGAGCGGTCTGCAAGTTCTGGTGAGCGCGGTAGGAATCGAACCTACAACCTAGTGATTAAGAGTCACTTGCTCTGCCAATTGAGCTACGCGCCCGTCCTTGCGGTGGAATGATCGACTGCGGGATAACCGGCCGCGGCCGCCCGCTGCCTCAACCAAATATAACAAACATCCGCAACCGCGCCGCTACCCGTCCCGGTGAACGCTCTCCATCGAAAACGCCGGCAGGCAGATCGCAAAGTATTCTGCACCGCCTGCCTCCGGAGTGCTATAGCGCACCCATTTCCCTCGATGCGCAATCACCGCCTGCCCGGCATGGACGTCCATCGACCCGCCGGAATGTTCCACCCGAATCATCCCCTTCACCACAACCGTGAACTCGTCGAACTTAGGCGTCTGCCCCGGTTCCTGCCACCCGTCGGGACTGCGCATGTGGGCGACGCTCACCTCCGTGGTACCGGAGTTCACTCGTCCTATATATTCGTCAATCAGCTTCGGCTTATTGCCGGCGGCTTCCACGCGGGTTGGCTGAGAAATCAGAATCGGCTTTTTCATAAGAGAATCATCTTACGATAGCGGCATAGCGTCGGCGATTGTACCCGCGCCGAAAGCAGCGTCGCAGCACCCTCGCTGCCGTGCTTTCTTACCCTCGCCTTATTCCTGAATTTGCATTCCGCTAAAATTGTGCCGTCTGGAGGAGGAATGGGAAATTCCCAAATCGGCCCGGCCACGCTCGCGGCCACCGTTGCCGCCGCTGCGCTGGCTCTATGGCTTTTGCCGGGATCCGTAGGCTGGCTCAGCAGCATCGGAGGCTTCACCCTGCTGCTGATCGTCCTGGCCTACGACGAGAAAGGATACCGGACCATTTTTCAGAGCCTCGCCTTCTCGGCGGTGTTCGGTTTGTGCCTGATGCTCGCCTCATCGAGTGTTCTTCAGTTCCTCGCTGGGCAGACCGGAGCACCTACGGCAAATGCCCACGTCCCAGGCGAATGGCTGGCTTTAATATGGGTCGGCGTCACCATTATTTTTTGGCCGATCGACCGCGCGCGGATGAGTAGCCGCGTGATTCCCGGCGCGCCGCAAACCCCTTCGGCCGTCCCATCCTATCGAAGCTTCATTCCGGAGTTCCCGTCGTCAACTGCCGCCAGCCCGGATCTCTCCGCCCCCGCCCCCCGCGTCCAAACCGCGCCCGAGCCACCGTTTACCCCGGCAGCGCCCTTCCAGCCATCTCCCATGCAAACCGCGCCTGTGGAGCCTCCCCGTACACAACCGCCTCCCGTCCTCGCAAGGCCGGGAAAGGAGACTATGATCTACGTCAATCTGATCGGCGAGGGGCTCAACGTTTTGCGCACGGTTCGAGCCGAGCATCTCGGACGCGATTTCTACAAAATAATCGAGACCATGCCCGAAGGAGAGACCTGGGAGTATCAGCCCGGTCAGGTCGTGCGCTGCAAGAAGAAGAATCTTTCAAGCGGCAAAGGCCTCGTAGCCACCGAGGAAGCTCCGCGAGCGCAGTAATTCGTAGAAGTTCTTCGCAGTCACCTTAGTAGCTTAGTTGTAACTTTCGCGCTCTCACAGGATCTTATCTTGTAGAGGAGTTGCTGAGTGCTGATGCGTAATGCCGGATTGTTTGCGTTGGCGGGCGTGCTGCTTATTCCGTTTGGTCTTCCCGCGCAGCAAAAAGATCATGATGACGCCTTTGTGCGCGGGCCCGCGAGCGAAAGTCACCTTGTAAAAGAGGTACGGCGTCAGCTCGTGATGCTGCCGTATTACTCGATTTTCGACGATCTCGCATTCCATGTGAACGGCACGACCGTAACCTTGGTGGGCGAGGTTACGAATCCCGTCCTCAAATCCAGCGCGGAAAATGTGACCAAGAGCCTGGAAGGTGTCACGCAGGTCGTCAACCAGATTGAAGTACTGCCGGTTTCCCCCATGGATTGGCAGATTCGAAGAGCCATGTTTCGAGTAATCTATGGTGATCCGCAAATCGGCGACCGCTATGGGCACCAGGCTCTCCCGTCCATCCATATCATCGTGAAAAACGGCAACGTGAAACTGGAAGGCGTCGTCGCGAATCAAGGCGACAAGAATTTAATAAACGTTCGCGCCAACGGTGTTCCCAACGTTTTTCACGTCGAAAACAACCTGCAGGTCGAAGCCGGCTAATGGCCGCTCGCTAACAGCCTCACTACTCACGGAACCGCGAACGTGAGCGAGCGGAACCCTCAGCCAACTTTCAACGAAGTCGAAACCGACGCCTTGTCCCAGGCAAGGGTCAATTCGGCGACGTTGCTTGACTGCTTGTTGAGCGTCATGGTGAATTGTTCCACCGGCGTCGAAAGCGGCTTTACCTTCAGATCGAAACGGCCCAGGTCGTCCGATTCCTTATAGCTGAAAGCGCCCCATTGGTCGGCGGTCTTATTGACGATCATCGTCCACTTTTCCGGAGACAGGATCGTGAATAAAGAATAGCTGCCGGGCGCCAGCTCCAAGGTGTTCCCAATCGTTGTAGGGGCTGTCACCGTGATCTTGGTAGCCTCATCGGCGCCGAGGCGCCAGACTTTCCCATACGGCGCAAAATCGTCCCCGAGGCGCCGCCCCTTCAAGTAGGGTCGCCCGTAGCTGATCGTGATCTTTTTCCCATCCAGATCGACTGACACCGTTTCGTGCGGACTGGCGCGTTTACCCCCACCCTGAAAGGCCGCATACGCCACCAGCGGGCTGGCTGCCCCGAGCATCATCGCTAATCTACGAGTCATGTGTCTATTTACGCACATGATCGGATCGGCGCTAAGATCTATTCCGGAACGTCCGAATCGGCTTCGTTCTTCTTGCCGGGTTCCAGACGCATCTCCTGATAAATCTCGCCCAGCCGCGTTTTCATCTTCTTGAACTTTTCAAACTGCGCCAGCTCACGACGCGAATCGTCGGTACGGCCAAGTTCCCGGTACACCATGCTAAGGCGATAGTGCGTAGCTGGATTGAAGGGCTCGAGTTGCGCGGCGCGCTCGAGATAAGGCTCTGCTTCGCGCGGCTGGTGCATATACATCAGTACTCTTGCCAGTCCCGCGTTGGCATCGGCGTCGTTGGGCTGCATCTTGATCGCCCGCGAATAGTAGGAGAGTGCGCCTTTCAGATCGGAGCGCTTCGAGGCGATGTCACCCAGTCTGCACACGGACTTTTCATCGAAGGGATTGCCGGCCAACGCGGCTTTGTATTCTTTTTCCGCCTCCTCGCGCGCAGCCGCCGACGACTGAGTGTTCAGAATCTCGGCAAGCTCGAAGTGGATATCCGATCGATTCGGATCGATCTTCAAAGCTTCGCGATAGTTGGCGATAGCCGCATCGTCCTTAGCCTCTCTCGACAACTCGTGCGCCATGATCTGGTGCATGCGGGCGGAATCCGGGGCAACCATGGCCAGGCTCAACATGGTTTCCTCCGACAGTTCCGAGTAGATCCGGTGCGCCGTGTACAGAATATCGACATCCGTCGGCTCAATCTGCCTAAGCACGTTGACGATGTCGGCCGCCTTCCCGAGGTCGCTCAGCGCGTAGTCGATCTCGACCAATTCCAATCCCGATTGCACTCGCAGCTTCTGTTCCTGTAAATGCGGGAACGCGTTCTCTAAGTCGGACTGCGCCTTGGTATTGTCGCCGGTCCGTTTCTCGCTCATTCCCAGGAGAGCCTCGATCTTCCACAGGCCCGGCTTGATCTCGAGCGCCGCACGAAGATCTGGAACGGCTTTCACATACTCACCTTCAAAATACTCGAGCACGCCGAGATTCGCTCGCGCATCCAGATTGGAGGGATCGATCTTGAGGATGGCTTTGAACTCTACGATCGCCAGATCCGGCTTGTTGCTCTGAAGGTCTTGTCGAGCTTGGCGCGAATGCGATTCGATCTGCTGCGCGTTGCTGGTGTCTTGCGCGAAGAGCGGCGAAGCGGAAAGAACAAGGACAGCGAACGGGATGATCGGACTGCGGATCATTTGTCCAGTTTCACATGAAGAAACGGGGCCGCCTCACGGCAAGTCCCGATTCATTGATAGACCGGGACAGTATTAAAACGAGATGCGAGCGCCCAATTGAATAACGCGCGGTCCGTAGCTGTTGTTGGTCGTGCTGTAGTTGCCCGTTGTCCCGGTGATCACGCCGGCGCCGCTTGTGCCGATACTGTTGCCCGGAACGTCGAAATTCGGATGATTCAGGCCATTCAAAGCGTCAAAGCGGATCTGGAGATTTCCAGTTTCGTGCGGTAGAGGAAACTTGAAATTCTTCCCGAGAGAGAAATCGACGTCTTCGATCCCGGGCGCGCGCAGTATATTACGCCCCTCGTTGCCGAAATGTCCCGGCGCCGGAACCGCCCACGCCGGATTGGTGCAGCCGGACGGGAAGGTTGTTCCATCCAGCAGCACGGTGCAGGTGTTAAACCACTGGCCGACCGACGGGTTCGAGACGTTCGGATTGCCGATCAAATTCGGGAATGGAGTCCCGCCCGACACTGTTCCGAAGGCGCTGGTAGCGCCGATCGTGGCCGTGAACGGCAGGCCGGATTCCATTACGAAAGTCGTTCCAATCTGCCAGCCGCCGAGGACCGCATCGACAAACCCATTGCTGTTCAGGAACGCTCTTCCTTTTCCAAATGGCAGATCGTAGACGAGGTCGCCCTTGAACATCTGCGGTATATCGAAATTCGAGAGCCCGTAATTGAGGCTCGGATTATATGAGTCTTGGTAGATCTGCCCACCGTCGCGGCCGCCCCAACCAGACGAGTCCTGGTCATCCAGCATCTTCGACCAGGTGTAGTTGATGTTGAACTGAAGACCATGGCTGAAACGTTTTTCGAGCGACAGTTGCAGCGAATCATAGTTCGAGATGCCGTTGTACGAGTTCCCACCGATGCTGCTGAACTGCGGGAACGGACGCAGATTCTGTGCATTAGACGGGTTCGCAACGCTCTGCAGAAGCAGGTTAGCGGGTACCTGGTTCGGATCGTATGGGAAGGACAAATTACTCCCGTGATTGCCCACATAAGCTGCCTGAGCCATCATTCCTGGGCCGAACTGGTGCTCAATACTGAACGACCACTGATACTGTTTCAAAATCGGGGTGTTTTGCGGATAATACGGCGGGCTTTGGCCGTTGAAGGAAGCCGGCGAGGTGTCTGGACCGACAACGTAGCCAAGGTTGGCGTAGGTGGCCTGAGAAAGCAAGAAGACCGGATGGATCTGGTCTGTGGAGGTTAAATTGCCATGGCTGCCGGTGCCCAATCCCTCAGCGCCGCCTGAATAGGTATCGAGGCTCCACGGGCCGTCGTAAATGCCAAAGCCTCCGCGGAAAACCCAGTTGTTTTTGGGAGACCAAGCGAACCCAACGCGTGGAAGGAATATGTCCCAGATCGTGTTCTCGAGGTTCGTTCGCCCGTTCTGGCCTCCGAACCACATCGCGCCAGGAGTATTCGTTGCCGGGTTAATCAGAGTTGGATCGAAATCGCCGATGCGGTTGTGAATTTCATGCCATCCCGGCTGGATCTGGTACCGCAAGCCGAGATTCACTGTCAAAGTCGGCGTAACCTTGAAATCGTCCTGCACAAAGAACTGCGGAACTTTTTCCCGAAATCCGACAATCGGCGTGTTACTCGCGCTCCAGTTCGCTACCTCGCCGAGCAAGAAGTCCGCGTACCCCAATCCTCCACCGCCGCTGGGGGCCTGCTTAGTGAAGTCGCCGCTAAAGAGAAACGTACCGGCATTTATATTTCCCCACGGAGTTGAGTTGTCTTGATAGGCCAACAACTCTCCCCCGAACTTGAGAATATGCCGGCCGCGGACCAGCGTCAAAACATCGGATGTATCGAAGCCATTTTCAACATAGATCGCGTTTGTATTGGGACCGATCCAGGTGGTGCCGGGGTTCCCATCGAACTGAAGGCTCGGAGGCAAATTGGCTACAGGATAGTTCCAGCCCAGATTTTGAGGGTAGTTCTTGTTCAGACTCGCGGGTTCAAACCAGTTGCCTTGCCGCGTGAATCCAACGCGGAACTCATTCACCGTGTTCGAGCTGATCGTGTACACATCGGAGATTTGGGTGTTGTACCTGTCCACATCTCCCGATTGGCCACCCACCGCGTTGTACGGTGACGGATAGTATGCCGGGTTGTCGCTCTGCGTGATCGAGAACGTGATCCGGTCCTTGTCCGAGATGTTGTAATCCAATCTCCCGAACCATTTCAGAAATGGATTCGGCGATTCCAGGTTCCCTACCCAGTTGTTCGAATATCCGGGCTGATTGGGTTGCGGGAATAGTGACTGGAATTTCAAGGCGAGCGGGTCCATCATGCTCGCTGGAATTGTGTTATTCGGGAACGGAACGCGCCCGCCGTTAGGTCCCTGTCCCAGCGTGTTCGGTTCGTAGATGATCGGCCATTCGGTCAAATCTGAGAAGTTGCCGGCCCGCATGGCAGCGGTCGGAAACGTGTCGGTGTAGACGCCGCTCGAATTGTTGATGGTCTTGTCTATATTGAAGAAAAAGAACAATTTATTTTTGAGAATCGGCCCGCCGACGCTGCCGCCGAAATTGTCGAAGCGCTCAAACGGGACGGTTGCCGAGAAAAAGTTTCTCGCGTTAAGCGCGTCATTTTGGAAATACTCGTACGCCGAACCGTGCCATTCGTTGGTGCCGCCTTTGCTGATCTGGTTGAAAACGGCTCCTCCGACTCCATATTCAGCCGAGAAGGTTGAGGTATTCATCTGAACCTCGGCTACGTCTTCAAAGACCATCTGGTCGAAATTCGCGCTGTGCGGCAGCATGACGTTCGCGCCGTCGGCCAGGAAGTTATTGTAATAAGGAAGGTTTCCATTCACCGCGACACCTGTGCCTGAACCTGCCGCGCCCGGCAAAAGCTTGGTGAAATTCGCCCAGCTCTGATTCACGTTTGGCAGTTGCTGCATGGTTTGCGCTTGGAGAGTGGTCGATTGCTCGCTGTTTTCGGTCTGCAGCAACGGAGCTTCAGCCGTGACCTGGACCTGCTGCTGGGTTCCTCCAACCGAAAGCTGCGCATCGACGGTGGTCGCTCCAACTGTCAAATCGATCCCGCTTCGAACTAGCTTTTCGAAGCCCGCAACGACGAAGGTGAGTTGATAATGCCCCGGCAGAATCGAGACAGCGTCGTAAATACCCGCGCCATTGGTCGTTAAATCCGCCGACACTCCGGTGTCGATGTTCAGGATGGTTACGTGGACGTCCGGAATCGCGCCTCCGGAGGAGTCCGTAACAGTACCGCGAATCTCTCCTGAATTGGTGTTCTGGCCAAACCCGCTAACCGGCGTCCAAAGAAAAAGAAGCGCCGCAAGAGGTACGCCTGAAATTCGCCGGAAAATAGTCAGCACGCGCATACGCAATAACCTCCCTGAAGCCTAATCCACTCGAAAGTACACGCGAATCGAAGAAATCCGTAGGTACTGTACGGGACTCTACGTCACCAGAAGTAAGTCGCGATCACTGTTGGAGGCCCGCTAACGCCGGAAAGTACTCTCGTCGAAAGCACGACCTGAACGTTCTTTCCGGACCAGTTACTCGGAGCGCGAGTTAACGCTCTCGCGAAGTAAGTTGGGTTCGTAATGAACTCGGCTGCCGCCTCGGTGCCGTATTGTGAGATGCCGCCCAGAATCACAACGGTTTTCTCGGTCGTTCGATTCACAACCCGGGTTACCAGCGCGTAATCCTTATTAATATCTTTTCCAGGGGGCCACGCGTTTACCAGTTTCCAATCTGTCGCGGCTGGCTGCTGCCGGTCGCGAATCCCCTGTGCGTGCGCCCGCTCGTCCGTATCGAAATAGAAACGTAGCTCGCCCGTTAGGTTCAGCGTCCAGTTATTATCGAAAGCGCCGATAAAGACGGACGGCTTCCCACGCAAATCGGAGAGAGATACCGATCTCTCACCCCGTAGATCCACCTGCTTGCCCTTTCGCGCAAAAAGGTTCGCCAGCCGCGAGAATGCCTGCGCATCGGCCAGCGCGACCGATCTGTCCCACATGGGGACAATTTCGCTCAGGGGCACGGAAGCAATCGGCGGCGTCTGTTGGGTGTCCTGCCCAGCGGCGAACCAGGAATTTAGAACGCGCGCGCTGCGTGGACGAAAGGTGTAAAACTGAGGCCGAGGCACACCAGCACGGTCTTGCTGCCCAGCACGGGAGCCCAAAAGCGGTCGAGCGTCGTCGGCCGAAAGAGCAGCCACGCGCCGCTGGCCAGAACAGCGCAAATGGCGAGCGTAACCGCTCCGATTGCAAACCAATGATGCCGCCTGCGCGTATTCGTCAGCGCTGCCGGAGGCTGAACCCGGTTTAGCCTCTCGGGAGTAACGTAATGAGCGTCCGGCACATACGATCCAAGCGGCAGGCTGAATCGAAGCTCGCCTTCTCCCGCTTCAAGGTAATATTGCGCGAGCCGCTTTCTGACCTCGCCCGCGGTGCCTCGAACGATAGGGTCTTGGTTGGTATCGTAATGAGGCTCCCGGTCGAAAACATCCACGCCGAGAGTTCTCTCTTTCAGGCAATCGAGACGGCCCTCTACAACGGCCTCGACGATATGCCGAAAGAAACGGCTGCACTTCTTACTGGTGCGAAACTGCGGGCTTTCGAGAACTCTTTCGAGCTCTGCCAAAGCCTCGCTTCTCAGTACGTCGGACCAGCCGGACACAACGCCGGCACCCGCACCCGGAGTGTGATCCAGCGACCCCATTGGTCTGGTATGGTATCACGCTGCTTTCGCGCTGATCGCCCCGCTGGCGGGCTGGACCGGTACTGGATCGATAATGGTCGATTATGTCCAGTTCGCGGAGAGAGTTCCTCGCGGGTAGCGCTACCATTGCCGGTTCCACTCTGCTTCGAGCCCAGGGAGCACCGGCGCAGAATCGCTTTGTTAAGACTCACGGCAAGAATATCGTCAGCCCCGCCGGGGAAAACCTCGCCTTGCGCGGCATTAATCTGGGCAACTGGTTTGAGCCGGAAGGATACATGTTTCTTTTTGAAGACGGACCCCAGTCGCCTCGCGAGATTGAGGCCTTTTTCAATGAACTGATTGGACCCTCCGCAACCGTGGAGTTTTGGAAAGAGTATCGCCGCCGCTACATCGCGGAAAGCGATATTCAGTCGATTCAGCGTTGGGGTTTGAATTCAGTTCGCATTCCGCTCCACTACAAGTTCTTCCTCGAGGGAGGCGGCGGCTTCGAGATTCTCGACCCCGCTCTCGAATGGTGCCGTCGCGCGGGCGTTTGGGTGATTTTAGATATGCATTGCACGCCCGGCGGCCAGACCGGCACGAATATCGACGACAGTTGGTCCTATCCGTGGCTGTATGAGAGCGTCAAAGATCAGGACCTCACCTGCGATGTGTGGGCACGGATTGCGGAGCACTACAAAAGCGATCCGATCGTGCTGGGCTATGATCTGCTGAACGAACCGATTCCGCATTTTCCCCAGCTACGCAAATACAATGACCGCTTGGAGCCGATCTATCGTCGTATCGCGAAGGCCATCCGGGAGGTGGACCCTAATCACGCGATCATACTGGAGGCCGCGCAGTGGGATACGAACTTTAAAGTATTCGGGCCGCCGTTCGACTCGAACCTGATCTACGAGTTCCACAAATACTGGATGACGCCTAATCAAGACGCAATCCAGGAGTACATCGACTACCGCGATCGTTACAACGTACCGATCTGGCTGGGCGAATCCGGAGAGAACACCGACGCCTGGATTCAGCAGTTCGCGAGTCTTCTCGAAAAGAACGGCATCGGCTGGTGTTTTTGGCCATACAAGAAAATGGAAAAAACTTCGTGCTTGGTCTCCATCTCAAAGCCAGCCTATTGGGACGAGATCGTGGCCTTCGCCAAAATGCCGGGTGGGTCCGGTAATGCCGAGAAACGCATTGCCGAGCGTCCTTCACTTGAGCATTCCCGAGCCGCGCTAAATGATCTCTTGGATAAAATCCGTCTGGAATCCTGCCGCAGGAATTCCGGCTATTTTGAAGCACTCGGGCTGAAAGCTGGTTGAATACGCCGGAACGTTCAGGAGTCTCCGCCATTGTCCTTGCGGCCGGAACGTCCACGCGCATGGGCGTCGTCAAGCAATTGCTGCCTCTCGCCGGCAGAAGCCTGCTCGAAACCGTGCTCGATAATCTTCGCCGGTCTGCCGTCGATGAGGTGGTGCTGGTCCTGGGCTTTTCAAGCGATGCAATCCGCCGCCAGACCACTCTCGATTCCGTCAAGGTGGTCGTGAATGAGGAGTACCGGCAGGGTATGGCGACGTCCTTACGCGCCGGTCTCTCCGCTGTCTCGCCCCAGGCGGACGCGGTCGTCGTCATCCTCGCCGATCAGCCATTCGTTCGCCCGGAAACCATCAATCGCTTGATCTCCGAATACCGGAGCCACAATCCCCCTATCGCGATTCCTCTCTATAGGGGCTCCCGCGGTAATCCGGTTCTCATCGATCGCTCGGTTTTTCCCGAGCTGATGCGCCTCTCAGGCGATGTGGGCTGCCGCACCATCTTCGGAAATTACGCCGCTGCCATTCTCAACGTCGCCGTCGACGATCCTGGCATTCTATTCGACTTGGATACTCAGGCCGACCTCGACAAGATTCCCCAATAACCAACCAGCCGGCACTCTTTCTCGACCCAAGCCAGCACTTACCAAAAAGTAATTCGACTTACTCCGCACGGTCGGCTTACCTTATTCCCAGCTTATGAGGACGGGGAGTTCGTTTGGTAATTTCTCGCGCGGGCGGAGTTCGTTCGGTAAAAAGCCTTGCACGGCTTTTCTAGTCCCACCTAGAGGGCGAAAGTTAGGCGAATGCAACAGCTTACAGAAAAATCTTTAAAGAAAACTATTGCATTCCGGAAGACCCCATGCGAGTATCGACTCAAGCGGTCTGAAGCGGCCAAAAGTGGTCAAAAGTGGCAGAATTGGAACAGGACGACGGTCAAACCGGCGCAGTGACGCCTGCGGAGCCTCCGCGTGGCTTCTTCGGCGCCCGCGTCGACGAAAAGGGCCGGCTGAAACTACCGTCCGCGATCGCACAGTACTTGGCCGCTTTGGGAGAGCGAAAAGTATTTGTCACGACCCTGGATGCCTCCATAGCGAGAATTTACACCATTCCTGGTTGGCAGCGGGCGGAAAGTTTGCTCGAGCAGGCTGGCGACGACGTGTCCGACAAGGAGGATGTGTCCACCATCGCCTATCACTTTGGCGCGGATTCCGACGTGGATCCGCAGGGCCGCGTGCTGGTGCCGACGGAATTGCGTCGGAGATTGAAGCTCGAAAACGAGCAGGTTTATCTGCGCTGCCTAAAGCAGCGTATCGACGTCATTGGGCGCGAGATGTACGACGAGCGTCTGGCGAGCGCGTTGAACGGCATCGGGGACAAACTCAAGTCGCTCGAGAAGAAGGGCTTGCGGTAAGCGCCATGTATGCAGGAAGCGGAAAACACGCCTGGGCCGCGGCACTATCCGGTGCTGCTGAAGGAATCGCTCGAGTATCTCGCGGTTCGGCCGGACGGCGTGTATGCGGATTTGACGGCGGGACTGGGCGGACATGCCGGCGCGATTGCCCGCCGCCTGGAGAGCGGGTTCGTGATTGCGTGCGATCGGGATGCGGAGTCGCTTGAGCTGGCGCGCTCCAACACCGCTGACTCGGCCGGGCGAATTCGTTTTTTTCACGGGACTTTTTCGAAGCTCCCGGAAGCCTTGGAAGCAAACGGTATTTCGGCTGTGGATGGTTTGCTGGCGGACTTGGGAGTCAGCCGCTACCAGTTGAACAGCGCGGAGCGTGGGTTTTCGCTGATCGAGGATGGGCCGTTGGATATGCGCATGGATCGCGGCTCGAGCCTCACGGCGGCTGATCTTGTGAATGAATTGCCGGAAAAGGCGCTCGCCGATTTGATCTATCAGCTCGGCGAAGAAAGGAGGTCGCGAAGAATCTCCAGAGCAATCGTTCGCGCGCGGCCTATTCGGACTACCGGCCGCTTGGCCCAGGTGATCGAACAAGCCGCGCCGCGGACGGGGAGAATTCATCCGGCAACACAGACCTTCATGGCCTTGCGCCTGAAGGTCAACGGCGAGTTAGAGGAGTTAGAAGAGTTGCTCCGGATTGCACCGGAGCGTTTGAAGTCCGGCGGGCGTTTCGTCGTGCTGACGTTTATGTCTACCGAAGATCGAAAAGTGAAGCGGGCGTTTCAGTCGTTAGCGCGGGAGGGCCGGGCGAGAATCCTGACCAGGCATGTCGTCAAGCCGGCGCGCGCAGAAGTATTGGAGAATGCGGCGTCGCGCAGCGCCAAGCTGCGGGCGATCGAGCGTGTAAGCGAGTTAAGCGAGTTTTAGAGGGGATAAGCAATGGCGTCACTGGCAACTTTCGTAAATCGTTTTGTAGGAATTCGGGAACTGGCGGACGCGCCGCCCGCGGTGTGGACACGGGTAGAAGCGCCGCGATTGCGTCCTATACCCAATGAGGACGTTTATCTCTTCGTTAAGCGCATCGATAACGGCGGTGTAGTGCGTGCGGCCGATCCCATCGCGCGGCGCGCGCGCACTCGTACCGTGGCTACCGGATTTGTAGCGGCGCTGGTCGTCATCGCAGGTCTCCTGCCCTCGGCATATACCACCATGGCCGGCTTCACTTTGCAAAGCCTGCGGCATGAGCAGGAGCAGTTGCGGCAACAGGAAGCTCAGCTCGAGCTTCAGGAGGCAACGCTGCTCAGTCCCGCGCGCCTGGAGAAACTCGCTAAGACGCTCAATATGTCCGACCCCGCGCCGCAGCAGATGCAATATCTCGAAGGCAGGTCGAAAGCTGAAGCGAAAAACAATTTGCCTCTGCGCGATACTGACGCATCGGGCGCAGAGGTGGCCGTGCGCTGAACGCCCGCCCGCCAGCTTCCGAATTTTATGCGGATCGGCTGGAGAGCGTGCGGACGTGCTGCTGAACGGAAATGGAAAGGCCACCGCTCGCGCCACCTGGCAAATCGACCGAGAGATTAGCGATTACGGGGCTCATCCTTTTAGGATGGGCCCTCATTCTTGTTCTGCGCCTGTTTGATCTGCAGGTCTTCGCGCACGAGCAGTACGTGCGCCTGGCCGACTCGCAGCAGGACAAGTTCCAGCCGATAGAAGCGCCCCGAGGCTCCATCTTCGATCGCAATGGAAACTTGCTCGCCATCAGTTCGGCATCTCAGTTCGTGGTCGTGAATCCGAAGCGCATTCCCAACAAAGACGTAGCCGCCGCGCTGGTCGCCGGCATTCTGGATATCGATGCGGGCAAACTGCAGAAGGACATCGAAGTCGCCGCCAGGCGTCATCACGGATATTTTGTGGTCGATCCGAATGTCTCGGATGAGAAAGCCAACACGCTGCGCGCCATGAAGCTGGATTGGCTCGAAATTCGCGATGGCAGTCTGCGCAGCTATCCCAATGATTCGCTCGCCGCACACGTAATCGGCGATGTGGATAGCGAAAGCAAAGGCGCTTCCGGAATTGAGTTGAAGTTAAACAAAGATCTTGCGGGTATCCCCGGCGTGATGCGCGTCAAAGTAGATGTGAAGCAGCGTGCTTATGAATCGGAGATTGTGAAGGCTCCGGCGATGGGGAAAAACATTGGGCTCACCATCGATTCCGATTTGCAGCACGTCGCGCAAGATACGCTCAAAGCCGCCGTCATCGACAATCACGCCGAGCATGGCAGCCTGATCGCCATGGACCCTGAAACCGGCGAGGTGCTCGCGCTTGAAAACTATCCGACCTATGATCCCAATGAGCGTCTTCACGCCGGTGAGAAGCCCTACGGGCGGGAAGATTTCGCCGTCGTTGCGCCTTTCGAGCCGGGCTCCGTATTCAAGGTCGTCACGCTTTCCGCTGCGCTCGAAACTACTAATCTGCGCCCTCTGTCGATCGTCAATTGCGGAAATGGCGTCATGACGCTGTTTAGCCGCGTGATTCACGATCACAAGGCCTATTCTGCGCTCACCATGGAAGATGTCCTCGCTTTCTCGAGCAATATCGGAGCAATTCATATCGGCATGCAGGTAGGCAAGGAAAATCTCTACAAGTACATCCGCCGCTTCGGTTTCGGCAGTCGAACCGGGATCGAGTTGCCCGCCGAAGCTCCCGGCTTGGTTCGCCCGTTGAAAAGATGGCAGCCCACTTCCATCGGCTCCGTTCCCATGGGCCATGAGATCAGCGTCACCTCCGCGCAACTGGCGCAAGCGGGCAGCGTCATCGCCAATGGAGGATTCCTGATTCATCCGCATCTGGTCGCCTGGAAGCAAGCTCCCGGAGGCCCGAAAGAAGTGACGAAATATCCGGTCCCCGTCCAGGTCCTCAAGCCGGAGACGGTCATGACCATGCGCATGATGATGCGCCGCGTCATTACCGAGCCGGGAGGAACCGGCCATCATCTGCACGTCGTCGGCTATACCATCGCTGGAAAAACCGGTACCGCTCAGATCTACGATTTCACGCATCGCGTCTACACGCACAGGTACAACGCTTCCTTTCTAGGCTTCGCTCCCATGGAAAATCCATCCATCGTCGTCGTGGTGACCATTACCGGGACCTCCGGCGAGGCCGGATATGGCGCTTGGGCCGCTGGACCGGTCTTTGTGAAAACCATGTCGGACGCTCTGGCGCGCATGGGCGTCCCGCGCGACGTGCCGGAAGAGGTCGAAGAGCTTGCCGAAAAGGACAAGGACCAGGAAAAGGCCGCTCCGAAAGATCAATCCGCGGATGACGTCTCATTGTCCGAGTTGAGTACCCCGCTCACCCCCGAGGAAAGAAAAGAGGCCTTGGGAGATGCCGACGCGGACGGCGCGGTTGCTGACGTGAGCCACGATCCGGACGCTCCGAAGGCCCCGGATTTCGTGGGAAAGACCGTCAAAGAAGTCATGGAAAAGGCCGCTGAAAATGGCGTCGAAGTGGATATGTACGGCGAAGGCGTAGCTCGCGCGCAGAGTCCGTCCGCCGACGCCTTTCTGGTTCCCGGCGAACATGTTCGCGTGAGGTTCATGCCTTGAGGCGCTGCCGCATATGGAACTGAAACGCGTGCTCGAAGCGGTTCCGCTCATCTCTGACATTCCAACCCACTTGCTGGCTGCGGACGTTCGCGGGCTTGCCTACGACAGTCGAAAAGTCGAAGCGGGATATCTGTTCTTCGCATTTGCCGGGTCCCGCTCCGATGGAGCGCAGTACGCAAATAGCGCGCTTCAAAAGGGAGCGCTCGCGGTAGTGAGCGATCAGCCCGCTCCAGGCGGCTTTAGCGGCCCTTGGATTCAGGTTTCGCACGGCCGTCAGGCTCTTGCCGGCGCTTCCGGAAATTTCTACAATCACCCCGATGAGCGGCTGGTTCTGACCGCCGTCACCGGAACGAATGGCAAGACCACTAGCGCCTTATTGATCGATTCCATCCTTCGCGCCGCTGGAAAAACCACCGCGCTGATTGGAACCATCGAATACCACCTCGCCGGGCGCGTGCTGCCGGCGGTCAATACCACGCCGGAATCGCTCGACCTGTTCCACATGTTCCATGATCTCGAGCAAACCGGTGGAACGCATGTGACGCTCGAAGCGTCCTCCCACGCTCTCGATTTAGCTCGCATCTACGCGATGCGTTTTCAAGCTGCGGCTTTCACCAACTTCACCCGCGATCATCTGGATTATCACCACACGATGGAATCCTATTTCGCCGCCAAACAGTTGCTGTTTGCACCGCGGAGCGGTCCTCCCCCCCGCTTCGCGGTGCTGAATGCGGACGACGAATGGGGCTGCCGCTTAAAGCTCTCTTCTGAGACCGAAGTGTTCCGGTACAGCATGCATCCGGAGTCCGATCGGCCGCCGGACGCAATCGCGAAAGGCATGTGGGTGCGGGCGATTGATGTCGAATCTTCGTTCAATGGCCTGCGATTCACAGTGGCCGCGGAAGGAAGAAGGATTCCCGTCGAATCCGCCCTGGTGGGCCACACCAACGTCTATAACATTCTGCTCGCTTCGACCGTCGCGCTGGCATATGGGTTGAGCGGCGAGGATATTCGAAAAGGATTACGGGATCTGCAGAGAGTGCCGGGAAGATTTGAGCGCGTGGAAGAAGGGCAGCCCTTCATGGTTGTCGTGGATTACGCGCACACTGACGACGCCTTGCGGAATGTCATATTGGTTGCCCGCGCCATGCAGCCGAAGCGCGTGATTACGCTGTTCGGATGCGGCGGAGATCGCGACCGCTCCAAACGGCCCCTTATGGGCATGGCTGCGGCCGAGCTGAGTGATTATGTCGTGCTCACTTCCGACAATCCACGCAGCGAAGATCCGCTGGCCATCATGAACGATGCCATGGTCGGCCTTCGGCGCTTCGACACGCCCTCAACCGCCGAGCCTGACCGGGAGCGCGCCATTAAGAAGGCCATTCAGGCCGCGGCCCCGGGAGATGTCGTCATTCTTGCCGGGAAGGGACACGAAACATATCAAGTTCTGAGGGATGGTCCCATTCCCTTCGACGACCGCGAAGTAGCCCGGCGCGTCCTGCGGTCCTTCGGCTATAGCCGGTCCAGGTAAGCAGGCGTGACCATGGAGCTCTCACTGGCGCAGATCGGGAAGGCAACCGAGGCCCAAGTGTCCTATACGGGAGCGCCTGGAGCCCTGCGGGAAACGCGAGCGACCGGTTGGAGCATTGATTCACGCTCGGTCGGCGCCGGCGACTTATTCTTCGCGATCAAAGGCGAGCGCTACGACGGTCATGCGTTTACTAGCACAGCGTTCGCGCGAGGCGCAGTGGCGGCCGTAGTCAGCGAGCCGGTGCTGGAACAGCAAGCCGCCCGTCCCCTGCTCCGCGTGCCCGATACCGTCGAAGCCCTTCAGAAAGTGGCGCGCTGGGCCAGACAGAAATGGGGTCGACCGGTGATTGCTGTAACCGGAAGCGCTGGAAAGACCAGCACCAAAGACATCCTTGCCCAGTTGCTGAGCACCCGCTTGCGCGCCGCCAAGACGAGCGGCAACTTCAACAACCATATCGGCCTACCGCTTACGTTGTTGCGGATTCCCGAAGATTCCGAAGTGGCTGTCATCGAAATCGGCATGAACCACGCGGGTGAAATCCGGCATCTGGCGGGAATCGCCGAGCCGCAAATCGGAGTGGTGACTAACGTCGGATACGCGCACGTCGAAGCTTTCGAGTCGATCGAAGGAGTTGCCGCGGCGAAACGGGAATTGATCGAATCGCTGCCCGCTACGGGCGTTGCCGTGTTGAACGCCGACGACAAGCGGGTGCTGGCATTCCGTCACGTGCATGCCGGGCGAACCCTTACCTACGGATTTTCGGAAAGCGCGGAGATACGCGCAGCGGATCTCGAAATGAGTGCGCGGGGCGCATCGTTTACCGTGCGCGGCGTTCGCTTCCGGACTGTGCTGATCGGCCGTCATGGGGTTTCAAACATTCTCGCCGCTCTCGCGGTAGCAAGCCTGTTCGATTTCGATTTCGCCCAGCTCGTTTCCGCCGTCGCGGCCCTCGCGCCCGGAAAAATGCGCGGCGAGCGCAGCCATTGGCGCGGCATCGCCGTCATCGACGACTGCTACAACTCCAATCCCGAAGCTGCCCGCAACATGCTCGACGCGCTTCGCGATGAGCCCGCGCGGCGGCGAATTGCGGTGCTGGGGGAAATGCTCGAGTTGGGCCATTTAGCGGAGAGATTGCATCGCGACTTAGGAGCTTATGCCGCGAATGCGGGTGTGGACGTGCTAGTTGGGGTACGCGGCGTGAGCCGCTCTTTGGTTGACGAGGCCATAAGAGCGGGGCTTTCCGATCACGCCGCGTTTTTTTTTGACGATCCCGAGCGTGCCGGAGCCTTCCTGCGCGATTTCGTCCGCCCCGGCGACGCCATCCTGTTCAAAGGTTCCCGTGGGACGCACATTGAGAAAGCGCTCGCCGCAATGGAAGCGGAAGCATAGATGCTTTACTGGCTGCTGTTTCAAGTCCTGCACAAGTACGTCCCCGCTTTTCGCGTGTTTGGCTACATCACCACGCGCATTGCGCTCGCGAATCTCACTGCGCTGGCGCTGGCTCTCGCGCTCGGCCCCTGGACGATTCGAAAATTGCGCGAGCTGAGCTTCGGCCAGCACATCCGCGAAGACGGCCCGCAATCGCATCACAAGAAAGCGGGCACGCCCACCATGGGCGGCATCCTGATCGTGGCCGCGATCGTGCTGCCGACTTTGTTATGGGCTGATCTCCAGAACCGCTATGTTTGGCTCGCGCTTCTTGGATTGCTCGGTTTCGGAGCGATTGGCTTTTTCGACGATTATGCGAAAGTTGCGAAGAAGAGAAACCTGGGCTTGAGCGTGCGCCAGAAGTTCTGGGCACAAGTTTTGTGTGCGATGCTGATCGGATTCTTTCTGCTTCTGCTCCACGCGCGCCAGGCTTATTCGACGGCCATCAACGTTCCCTTCTTTAAGCAGTTCAAACCCGATCTGCTGATCGAGCCATTAACCAAAAGTTTCTGGACCTATCCGCTGGCTTTCGTGCTGTTTTACCTGTTCATCGTGATTGTGATGGTGGGTTCGTCGAATTCCGTCAATCTCACCGACGGCCTGGATGGTTTGGCGATCGGGCTGATGATTGTCGCTTCGGGCGCCATGACCGCCCTCACTTACGTCTCAAGCCACGCGGCCTTTTCGCAATATCTCGATCTGGCTCGCCTTCCCAATTCGCAGGAGCTAACTATCTTCTGCGCTTCGATGGTAGGCGCTTGTCTGGGCTTTCTTTGGTATAACTGCCATCCCGCGGAAATTTTTATGGGCGACGTCGGATCGCTCGCGCTCGGCGGCGGGATGGGCATTGTCGCGGTGCTGATTAAACAGGAAATTCTGCTGATCTTCATCGGTGGAGTCTATGTGATCGAAGCGCTTTCGGTCATCTTGCAGGTGGGCAGCTACAAATTGCGCGGCGGGAAGCGAATCTTCAAAATGGCGCCCATCCATCATCACTTTGAAGCGTTGGGATGGCCGGAATCCAAGGTGATTGTGCGGTTTTGGATCGCCGGGCTGGTGATGGCGTTGTTCGCGCTCGCGACTTTGAAATTGAGATAGCGGGAAAGCAGTTGAATTTGAGTGGACAGAACGTTCTGGTAATCGGCGCGAAAAGATCGGGCTTGGCGGCAGCGGAGCTGCTTCTGGAGCGCGGCGCGCATGTTCGTGTAATGGATGCTCAAGCGCCGGAGCCGGACGCGTCGGCGAGGTTCGGCGCGATGCGCGTGCCTATCGTCGCGCAAGATGCCGCTAATGTGAGCGACAGGGGAACGCAGCCGGACCTGATTGTGCTCTCACCCGCCGTTCCGTATGATCTGCCGATGCTAATCTCGGCGCGCAAGCGCGGGATTCCGGTGATGGGCGAAGTGGAACTGGCCTCGCATTTTCTGAAAGGACCGGTGATTGGCATTACAGGAGCGAACGGCAAGACGACCACTACCGCGTTGACCGGGCACGTCCTCGCGCAGTGCGGCAGCGCTTGTCAGGTAGGCGGAAATATCGGCACGCCGGTTGCTTCGCTGATCCGCTCCTCTCAAGAACATCAGTGGAATGTGCTCGAGTTATCGAGCTTTCAGTTGGAATCGATCCGCAGTTTCCGGGCGCGCATCGCGGCTTGCCTGAACGTTACCCCGGATCATCTCGATCGGCATCATACCTTCGAGAGTTACGCGAGCGCGAAGGGCCGTTTGTTCGAGACACAGGAACAAGGCGATCTGGCTGTGTTGAACTACGACGATCCGACCTGCCGAAGCTATTCTGAGCGCGCCCGGGCGGATGTGTACTGGTTCAGCTCGTCGCGCCGCGTGCCCAACGGAATTTGGATGGAAGACGGCTGGCTGCTCTTCAACGGGGAACGCTTTATGCGGCGTTCACAAATCCGCCAGCGCGGGCTGCACAACGTCGAAAACGTGATGGCGGCGGCGCTGATGGCGCGTCTGGCGGGCGTCGATCCGAAGGCAATCGGACCGGCGGTCGAGTCGTTTCCCGGCGTCGAGCATCGTCTGGAATTTGTGCGCGAGATGGAGGGAGTCGAGTATTACAACGATTCGAAAGCCACCAATGTGGATGCGGCGTTGAAGGCGATTGAGGCTTTCCCGGACGGCCTGTGGATCATCCTCGGCGGTAAAGATAAAGGCGGCGATTACACTCCGCTGCGCGAACCGCTCCGGCAGAAAGCACGGGCGGCATTATTAGTCGGCGCGGAGCCGCCCTATCCCTACGCCGGAGCGCCGCTCATCAAAAAAGCCCTGCAGGGAGCGGTAACAACGGTTGATTGCGGAACGTTGAAACACGCGGTCCACTACGCTCGCGAGCACGCCAAGTCCGGAGAGACTGTACTGCTCGCTCCGGCTTGCGCGAGCTTCGACCAGTTTCAAAACTTCGAGGAACGCGGAAGCACGTTCAAACAATTAGTGGCAGAATTGTTCTAAGCAAATGGCGCAGCGGCTCAAAACGGATTGGATTTTATTCCTGACGGTCCTCACCATGGTGTGTTTCGGACTGGTTATGGTTTATAGCTCATCCGCAATTGTGGCCGAGTTGAAATATCACGTCTCGAGCACCTATTTTTTCTTCAGGCAGTTGGGGTGGGCCGCCTTTTCGATCGGCGTGCTGCTCTATTGCATGAGGCGCGATTACCGCCGCTGGAATAACCCGAAATTTGCGTTTGCCGGCTTAGGGATCGTGTTGCTGCTGCTGCTCGCAGTCTATGTTGCCGACTCTTCCAGCCATCGCTGGCTGAAAGCGGGTCCGTTTTCGTTGCAGCCCTCGGAGCTGGCGAAGCCGGCGTTGTCGTTGTTTCTCGCTTTTTTCCTTTGCCGCCGCTTAGGCGCTGTGAACGACCGGCACACCCTCGGCCCCATCGCCGTCGCGATCTCCGTAGTTGCCCTCGCGGTTGCAATTGCGGACTTCGGTACTGCCGTCGTGCTGGTAACTACTACGCTCGCGGTCATTTTCGTGGCGGGCGTGGACTACCGCTATCTCATCGCCTGCGGCATTCTCGGCGTGCTGCTCGGAGTCGGTTTTATTGCGATGAAGCCCTACCGCCTGGCGCGAGCCATCGATTTCCTGGATAAAGACCACAAGCTGCTCGCCAAAATCGATCCGGGCGGGCAGATTCTCCTATACGCAAGGAAAACGGCTTCGACCAGCGATCCCGGATATCAGCAGCGCCAGGCCAAGATTGCCGTCGGTTCCGGAGGGATCACGGGCGTCGGCCTGATGGAAAGCAAACAAAAGATGCTGTACCTGCCGGAGGCGCACACCGATTTCATCTACGGAATCGTCGGCGAGGAAACCGGACTTTTCGGCTCGGTTCTGCTGATCGTCGGATTTCTCGTGGTGCTGTGGCGCGGGATGCGGACGTATATGTGCGCGGCGGACAATTTCGGACGTTATCTGGCGCTGAGCGTCACGGTTTGCGTCGTGGTGCAGGCGCTTATCAATATCAGCGTCGTGGTCGACTTGGTTCCGAACAAAGGCATCCCGCTTCCATTTATCAGCTACGGCGGCAGCTCGCTGCTCAGTACGCTGCTGCTGATGGGCATGTTGCTGAGCGTGAGCGAGCATGCGGCGTAGTCGGGTTTCCAATGAGGCCGTATTCGTATTCATTTGTAATGACCGGAGGCGGTACCGGCGGGCACATCTTTCCAGCGCTTGCTGTGGCCGAAGTGCTGCGAAGCCGTGGACACAGGCTGCTGTTCATCGGGACGAGAGAAGGTATGGAATCACGGTTAGTTCCCGAAGCCGGCTACGACATCGAATTCATCCGAAGCGGCGGGCTGAATCGCGTGGGCTTGCGGAAACAGGCGCAAACGGCAATGCGTCTGCCGCTCAGCGTGGGAGCGGCCTCCCGTGGGCTGAGGCGTTTTCAGCCGCATGCGGTTTTCAGCATGGGCGGCTACGTCGCGGGACCGGTGATGATCTCCGCCATTTTGAACGGGATTCCGCTGGTGGTCATGGAGCCCAATGCGATTCCGGGATTTACGAATCGCAGGGTGGCGCTCCGGGTTTACCGCGCGCTCTTAGGATTCGAATCGACGCGCTCCTGGTTTCCCCGCTCGAAATGCGAGGTGACAGGACTGCCGGTGCGGCCGGAATTTTTCGCCGTTCCGCCGAAGCGCGGCGGAGTGTTTACAGTGCTGATCACCGGCGGCAGCCGCGGAGCGCGGACGCTGAATCGCGCTTCCCGCGAGAGCTGGCCGCTGTTTCGGGAGAGCGGGGCGCCGGTGCGGATCGTCCATCAGACCGGTCCAGTGGAGCATGCAATACTTGCGAGCGAATTTGCGGCTGCGGGAATCGAGGGAGAGGTTGTGCCGTTTATTCGAACTATGGCGGAGGCTTTCGCCGAAGCGGACCTGGTGGTGGGGCGCGCGGGAGCGGGAGCCGTAAACGAGATTGCGGCGGCCGGCATGCCTTCCGTTCTGGTTCCGCTGCCGTTTGCGGCCGACGATCATCAGCGCCGCAACGCCGAAGCGCTGGCCCAAGCCGGGGCGGCTCGCCTGGTTTCGGACCGGGAGATGAATGGCGAGCGGCTGTTCCGCGAAGTGGAGAGTCTGCGGCGGAATGCGGAGGAATTGGAAAGCATGCGCGCGAATGTCCGGCCATTTGCACGGCCCGGCGCGGCCGAGCGCGCGGCGGAAGTTCTGGAGCAGGCGGCGCGAGGTTGATTTTTCCAGTCAAAGTGTTGACACCTAAAAAGAAAGCCGAAACAATACGTTTGAGAAATGTTTTTTAAGCCCCAGCATGTGCACTTCGTCGGAATCGGGGGCATTGGAATGAGCGCGATTGCCGAGGTCTTGCTCACCCTCGGCTACCAGGTCTCGGGGTCCGATCTGAAGGCGAGCGCGATCACCGGACGTCTCTCGAAACTCGGCGCGACCATTCATCTGGGCCACCAGGCGGAGAACGTGGCTGGAGCGAAGGCCGTGGTAGTCACTTCCGCGCTCGACGCCGGAAATCCCGAGGTCGCGGAAGCGCGCAAGCTGCAGATTCCCGTGATTCCCCGCGGCGAGCTGCTCGCCGAGCTCATGCGCTTGAAATTCGGGATCGCGATCGGCGGCAGCCACGGGAAAACCACCACTACTTCGATGGTCGCTTCCATTCTGAACGCCGCGGATATGGACCCGACGGTAGTGGTGGGCGGACGCGTCGCCGGAATGCAGGGGTCGAATGCCCGAGTGGGCAAAAGCGCCCTCCTGGTGGTCGAATCCGATGAGAGCGATGGCTCGTTTCTGAAGCTCGCTCCCATCATCGCGGTGGTCACGAATATCGATCGCGAGCATCTCGATCACTACGCATCGCTCGATGCGATTCAGACCGCTTTTGCCGATTTCGTGAATAGAGTGCCGTTTTATGGCGCCTGCGTCCTGTGCATGGAAGACGAAAATATTCAGCAGATCTTTCCGCTGATCCGTCGGCGCAGCATCACTTATGGGCGATCCGCGCAGGTGGATCTCGAAATAGAAGATGTAAGCCTCTCCCCGGCGGCCAGCGATTTTTCCATCCGCCGCCCTTCCGGTCCGCTGGGAAGCTTTCATTTGAGCGTTCCGGGCGTGCACAACGTATTGAACGCAACCGCCGCGATCGGCGTGGCGCTGGAACTCGAAGTGCCGCTCGCGCAAATCCGCGACGGACTGGCCGCTTTCAGTGGAGTCGACCGGCGATTCTCGATTCGCGGCGTCGAGCGCGGCATCACGGTGGTGGACGACTACGGGCATCATCCGACCGAAGTGAAGGCTACGCTTGAGGCGGCAAAGCTCTCCGATTACAAACGGATTCACGTTCTGTTCCAGCCGCACCGGTTTTCGCGGACGAAATATCTGCTGGATGAGTTTGGAACCGCATTTCACCAGGCCGACAATTTGTATCTGCTCGACATCTATGCCGCATCCGAGCCTTCGATTGAGGGCGTGAACGCCGAAGCTCTGCTCGAGAAAATTCGTTCCTATGGGCACCGCTCGGCGCACTACGCGCCCAGCATGGAAGAAGGCATTGAAGCCATCGCAAGCGCGGCGGAGCCGGGCGATTTGATCCTCACGCTTGGCGCGGGCAGCGTGTCGCAAGCCGCGGAAAAGATCCTGGACCGGTTGCGGGAGCGGGCCTGATGGCGCGGCAGGAACAATCGCTCGTGAGCGGCGTTCGCTGGGGACGTTTCACGTTCTGGCTCGCCGTGGGAATTTTCCTGATGGTGGCCGCTTTATTCGCCTGGCATCGGGTTGAGGAGTTTTTGATTAAGGACAACCGCTTTCGGGTTGCGGAGGCGGATGAGTTTGCGGGGCCAAGCCCGAATCTGATTGTGGAGGGAATTCATTATGCGCCGGCTTCCCAGATCCGTCATGTCTTCGCGGAGGACTTTGGCCGCAGTCTTTATCTCGTGCCGATTCACGAACGCCGCGCGCAGCTTCTGGAGATTGACTGGGTGGAGGATGCGTCGGTATCCAAGATCTGGCCGGGCACGATAAGAGTGCGCGTCGAAGAGCGCGTTCCCGTCGCCTTCATTCACCTGATGCCCAATCGCGGAGATGGCATGTCGCAGTTTGCGCTGATCGACAAAGACGGTTATATTTTGCGGCCGCGTGTAAAGGCCAAATTCACTTTGCCGGTCATCCGGGGCATCCGGGAAAATGAAACGCTGGAGAACCGCCGCGCGCGGGTGCGGCGCGTCCTCGCAATGCTGAAAGAGATTGGCCCGTTGGGTGGACAGATTTCCGAAATCAATGTGGCCGATCCGAACGATCTGGTAGTGGCGGAACACATCCAGGACGGAGTGGTCAATTTGATGTTGGGAGACGAAAACTACGCCGACAGGCTGCAAAACTTTTTGGCGAACTACAGCGAAATCAAAGCCCGGCGTCCGGACGCGACGACGCTCGATTTGCGTGTTGACGGTCTGATCACGGCAGTGGGAGAGGGCGAGCGTGGCGAGTAAAACGAGATTGGCGGTAGGGCTGGATCTGGGCAGCACGAGCAGCCGCTTAGTGATCTGCGCGCTCGAAGAAGATACGCTCAGGTTTCTCGGGTATGGGGAAGCTCCCGCGCCGGCCTGGAACCGCTCGCGGCTGGCCGATCGGGAGGCGCTCGCCGAGAGCGTCCGATTTGCGCTGCATGAGGCGGAATTGCGGGCGCAAGTGTCGCCGGAATCGGCCGTGATCGGACTGGGCGGCTCGGTGGCTGGCGTCAACAGCCGCGGTCTGTATGAATTCGGCAGACGGCGCGACATCGAGCCGGGAGATCTGCGCTATGCGGTGGAACTTGCGGCGCGGGTTCGCCTCGAAGAGGACCGGCAGGTTCTCCAAATCTGCCCGCAGGATTTCACCCTCGACGGACGCGCCGGTTATCGCAATCCGAAAGGAATTCTGTGCGCCAGGCTGGAGGCGAACGTGCATGTGGTGACCGCCTCCATTCAGGATCACCAGGGACTGGTTTCGGCTGTTCATCAAGCGCATCTGGCGGTCGAAGAATCGATTTTTGAAGGAATCGCGGCGGCTTATGCGGCGGTTTTGGCGGAGGACCGCGCCCGCGGCGTAGCCGTGATCGATATTGGCGCTCAATCGACCCATTTAACGGTCTATGACGGAGACGCGCTGTTGCTGGCGACTGCGATTCCACTCGCCGGCGACCATCTGACGCGCGATGTGTCATGGCTGCTGAAAGTGAATTACGAGGATGCGGAGAACCTGAAGCGGGAATACGGCTGCGCGATCACCGGTCTCGAATCGGATCACAGCCTGATTGAAATTCCATCCGCCGAAGGAAGAGCTTTGCGGGAGGCGCCGCGCCGCCAGTTAAACGAAATTCTCGAAGCGCGCGTCGAGGAAATCTTCGAGCGCATTTACGCGGAGATTCTGCGCGTGGGCATGGAGCAGTCGCTGTTGGAAGGAGCGGTTCTGACCGGCGGCGGCGCGTTGCTTGCAGGCATGTGCGACATTGCCGAGCGAGTGATGAATTGCCAAGTGAGAAATGGCCTGGCAACCGGAATTGAAGGGTGGCCGCAGGAATTAGATAGCCCGATTTGGACCACCGCCGCCGGCTTAGCCATGTACTCGGGACGGCTGAAGCTGAAGCGCGATTGGAAACGGGCAGCCCCAGGCTTAATGGGATTGGTTTTGAAGTGACAAATCGGGCGCGGAAATAAGAAAGGGAGCGGAACATGGTCGACGATCTGAAATTTCTCATTGAAGAAGAAGCGCAGCTTGGCACCAAAATTAAGGTGGTGGGCGTAGGCGGCGGAGGATCTAACGCAGTCGCGCGCATGCTGCAACAAGGACTCAAAGGCATAGAGTTCTACATATTAAATACCGATAAGCAGTCGCTTAGCGCCTCGCCGGTAGCGAATAAGCTGCCGATCGGAAGAAAGCTGACCAACGGCCTGGGCGCCGGCGCGGATCCATCGGTAGGCCGCCAAGCGGCGCTCGAAGATACCGAGCACATTATCGAAATTCTGGAAGGCGCCGATATGGTCTTTGTCACGGCGGGACTCGGAGGCGGCACTGGTACCGGTGCCGCTCCCGTTGTGGCCTCACTCGCCAAGGAACTGAACGCGCTCACAGTGGCCGTAGTGACGAAGCCCTTTGCATTCGAAGGTCCGCGGCGCATGCGGCAGGCCGAGCGTGGCTTAGCCGAACTCGGTGGAAGCTGCGACACGCTGATCAGCATCCCCAACGAAAAGCTGCTGGCCTTAGCCCCCAAGGGCATGAGCTTCTTCGAATCCTTCCGCTTAGCCGACGACGTTCTGCGGCAAGCCGTGCAGGGCATCGCCGACATCATCACCACGCCTGGATTGATCAATCGGGACTTCTCCGATATCCGTACCATCATGCTGGGGATGGGCTACGCCATGATGGGAACCGCCATTGCGTCGGGAGAAAACGCTCCAGTCGAGGCGGCGCGCAGAGCCATCAACAGCCCGCTTATGGAAGAAGGTGGAGTACTCGGCGCACGCGGAGTTCTGATCAATATCACCGCCTCCAGCCTGCTCGGCATCCACGATGTCAATGAAGCTTGCAACCTGATTCGGGCCGCGACCGAAAACGAAGATGCGCAGATCAATTTCGGAGTGGTTCTCGATGAAAGCATGGGAGACGATGTGAAGATTACCGTCATCGCCACAGGCTTTCAGAGAGATACGCTTCCGGAGATCGACCGTAGGAATCCGCATTTCCCGTTTACCACGTCAACCGCTCCGGTGTTTCCATCGTCGTCCGGGTTGGATCGGGAGCCGGAAACGACTAACGCCGCTCCCCAGAATGGACAACCGGAGCCCGCTCTCGAAGATATGCCGCCTGTGAACGATTACGATACGCCGGCGATTCTGCGCAGGCAGAGGAAGATGGTGCAGTAGCGGCTTACTCGCCCATCAACTGAACCACAACCCGCCGTTGATGCGGTCGAGACCGGTGCTCGAAGACGTACAGCCCTTGCCAGACGCCTAGCGCCATGCGACCTGAAATCACAGGTATGGAAAGGCTGGTTTGGGTGAGAGAAGAGCGGATGTGCGAGGTCATATCGTCCGGACCTTCCAAGGTATGGCGATATCCCTCGCCCGCCTCCGGCACAAGCCGCTCGAAGAAATCGCGCAAATCGAGCGTCACGTCCGGATCGGCATTTTCCTGAATAGTGAGCGAGCACGAGGTGTGCTGAATGAAAACGGTCAACAGTCCGTTTGCGATCGCTTGTTTGGAAAGCCAATCTTCGACCACGCGCGTAAAAACATAGAGGCCTTTGCCGCGCGTCGAAACGGTAAGCGTGGTGTGGGAGAGCTTCAAAGTACGCGGCTATTCCACAGTCACGCTTTTCGCGAGATTGCGCGGCTGGTCCACATCGCAGCCGCGGCGCACCGCGATGTGATAGGCCAGCAATTGCAGCGGAATCATCTCGAGCAGCGGCAGAAGTAACTCGCGTGTCACCGGAATGGCGATCAGGTGATCCGCCATTTTCGCGGCTTCTTCGTCGCCTTCGCAGACCACCGCAACCACCACTCCGCTGCGCGCCTTGACCTCCTGTATGTTCGACAGAGTTTTCTCGTAATGAAGCCGGCTCTCTTCGGATTCCGGATCGCGGGTCGCAAGCACTACTACCGGCAGGTTCTCATCGATCAAAGCATTCGGTCCGTGCTTCATCTCGCCGGCGGGGTAGCCCTCGGCATGGATGTAAGAGATCTCTTTCAGCTTGAGCGCGCCTTCGAGCGCAATCGGAAAATGGATTCCTCTGCCTAGATAGAGAAAATCCTGCGCGCGAAACAGATTGCGCGCGAGCGTCTCATAGAGTGCTGTTTCGGAAAGGATCCGTTCCAGCTTGCCCGGTATCCGGGCGAGTTCCTCCAACAGCGTGGACGATGCTTGCGGAGACAGTGTGCCGCGCGCCTGCCCAATATACATGCCCAGGATTAAGAGAGCGGTGAGTTGGGAAGTGAACGCCTTGGTGGAAGCGACGCCGATTTCGGGGCCGGCGTGGGTCAGCAGCGTGCCGGCGGCTTCGCGCGTAATCATCGAGCCGACTACGTTGCAGATCGCCAAGGTCTTTGAGCCCTTCTGCTTGGCCTCCCGCTGAGCGGCGAGCGTGTCGGCGGTCTCCCCCGATTGCGAAATCACAATCGTGAGTGTGTGCGGAAGAATGATCGGATCGCGATAGCGGAATTCGCTTCCGTAATCCACTTCCACGGGAACTCTGGCCAGGCGTTCGATGAAATACTTACCGGTAAGCGCGGCGTGCCAACTGGTGCCGCAGGCGATAATCTTGATCTGCTGAAATTCGCGGAATCCCGCTTCCGAAATTTCGATTTCGTCGAGAAACACGCGGCCGCTCTCGAGGCCCACGCGCCCCACCAGGGTGTCCTTAACCGCGCGTGGCTGCTCAAAGATTTCCTTGAGCATGAAATGCTTGTAGCCGCCCTTTTCGGCCATAATTGGGTCCCAGAGAATGTGCGAGACCGGGCGGTGAACGGTTTGGCCATTGAAATCGGTGAGCCGAACGCCTTCCCGGGTCAGAATCGCGAGATCGCCATCGTTTAAAAAGAGGATGTCTCGTGTATGGCTGAGAATCGCGGGAACGTCGGAAGCGACAAAAAATTCATTTGCGCCCAGACCGACCACCACCGGCGGACCGGATCGGGCGGCCACAATTTTATCGGGGTCGAGACTCGAGATCACGCCGATCGCAAAAACGCCCGAGATTTGTTTCAGAGTCTCCCGAACCGCCTCTTCCAGGTTGCCTTTGAAATACTTTTCAACCAGGTGGGCAATTACTTCCGTGTCCGTCTCGGTCTTGAATGTATGCCCCTCGGAAGTAAGCTGTTTTCGCAGAGCGAGATAGTTCTCTACGATCCCGTTGTGAACCACCACGATCTCGCCCGTGCAATCGCGGTGCGGATGGGCATTCTCTTCAGTGGGGCGGCCATGCGTCGCCCAGCGGGTGTGCCCAATTCCATAGGAGCCGGAGAGCGGATTGCTGCGAATGGCCTCTTCGAGATTCTTCAGCTTGCCCGAAGCGCGGCGGATATCCAGGCACTTTTCCCCGGAAAATACAGCGATTCCCGCCGAATCGTATCCGCGATACTCCAGGCGCCGCAGGCCATCAATGATGAGAGGCACTGCTTCGCGGCCGCCGATATAGCCTACAATTCCACACATAGAGAATGATCGAAAGAGAGTATTACTAGTCTAGAATCTCGATCCGATAGTCCTCAATCACCGGATTCGAGAGCACGTCGCGGGCGATCTGATCGAGAATCTTATCGGCGGAATCGCGGGTTGTCCCTTCGGCCAATACGATCTCGAAATATTTGCCTTGCCGGACGGAAGCGATCTCCGGATAGCCCAATCCATTCAGCGCCGCACAGATAGTCTGGCCCTGCGGGTCGAGGACGGTCGGCTTGATAGAGACGTAGACGCGCGCTTTCATGCAAGTCTCTCCATTGTAGGGGGTTGTGCCTCGAAACAATTTCGAAGAATTTGTTCGCAATGTTTCACCGGAACCGATAAGATATATCCAAAGACATAACCGAGCGGCCCACCCCCGCGGCGGCCGCACCGAAAAGAGGAGACTCCCCATCGTCAAGATCTGCATACTGGCGAGCAGCAGCGCGGGAAACTCGGCGTTTATTGCGACTGACAAAACACGCGTGCTGGTGGATGCGGGCCTTAGCCGCCGGGAGATTGCGAAGCGTCTCGCGGGAATCGGCGAAGACATCCGGCGTCTGGATGCCATCCTAATTACTCACGAACACAGCGACCACACCACGGGCGTCGCCGCTATCGTGAAAGCCTCCAACCGAAGTATTCCGGTATACCTGACGCATGGCACCGCTCGATTTATCGAATGGGGCGAATGCTCTCCGGCGGTCGAGAGTTTCCAGGCCGGCTGTTCCTTTTCGATAGGCGATTTCGATGTCGCAAGCTTCACGCTTCCGCACGATGCGGAGGATCCAGTCGGGTATACGCTGACCGCGCAGGGAATCAAGGTCTCGATCGCCACCGATTTCGGCTATGTGCCGGATTCGATTCGCGTCCACTTGCGCGGCACGGATCTGTTGCTGCTCGAATCGAATCACGATCTGGAAATGTTGAGAGTCGGGCCATATCCCTGGTCCGTAAAGCAGCGCGTGATGAGCCGCCGCGGCCATCTTTCGAATGAAGTGGCTGCCGGATTCATTGAGAACGACCTCGATACCGGGGTCTCGACCCTCGTGCTCGGCCACATCAGCGAGCACAATAACCATCCGGAGCTGGTTCGCAGCGCGGGCCTGAAGGCGCTGAATGGCCGCGCGCTATTCACTAAGCTGGTAGTTGCCGAACCTGGTGTCCAGTCCGAAGTCTTCTGCTATTAGAGTCCTCCGGATTCTCTAAAAAATGATTGCGCGTTACACACGCCCCGAGATGGGTGCGATCTGGAGCGACCGCCGCAAGTACGAATGCTGGCTCGAAGTGGAGCTGGCGGCCGCGGAGGCGCTCTCCGATCTGGGCGAAGTGCCGAAAGATGCCGCGCAGGCGCTGCGCTCCCACGCTGTTCTCGATTTGTCCCGCATCCAGGAGGTTGAGCGCGAGGTGCGGCACGATGTAATCGCCTTCACCACGGCCGTCGCCGAAGTTTTGAAAGCGAGCGGCGCCCAGGACGCCTCGCGGTGGCTGCATTACGGCTTGACCTCGAACGATGTGGTCGATACCGCGCAGGCTCTCCAGATCGGGAATGCGTCCGCCTTGATTGCCGCCGGGCTGGAGCAGTTCGCCGCGATTCTGAAGAAGCTCGCGTTTGAGCATAAACACACGATTCAAATTGGCAGAACCCATGGGATGCATGCGGAGCCGATTACCTTCGGCCTGAAGCTCGCGCTGTGGTGGGATGAAATCGAGCGGCACCGCAAGCGTTTTGCGGCAGCGGCGGAAGAGATTCGCGTCGGGAAAATTTCCGGGGCCGTCGGGACTTTCGCGCACATCGGACCCGAAGTCGAAGAGCGGATTTGTGAGCGTCTCGGGCTGAAGGCGGCGCCGGTCAGCTCGCAGGTCCTATCGCGCGACCTGCATGCGAATTATCTTGCCACCCTCGCGGGCATCGCTTCCACTTTAGACAAAATTGCGCTCGAGATCCGCCATCTGCAGCGCACCGAAGTGCGTGAAGTGGAGGAACCCTTCGCCGCTGGACAAAAAGGATCGTCGGCCATGCCGCATAAGCGCAATCCGATCACCGCCGAGCAGATCTGCGGGCTGGCGCGCGTAGTGCGCGCGAATGCGCAGGCGGCGTTTGAAAATGTGGCTCTCTGGCATGAGCGCGATATCTCCCATTCCTCGGTCGAGCGCGTGATTCTGCCGGATTCAACCATTCTGGTCGATTATCTGCTCGCGAAAAGCGCCTGGCTGTTCTCCGGATTACGCGTGAATGCGGATCGAATGCTGCGTAACGTGGATGAAACCAAAGGGCTCATTTTCTCTGGACAGTTATTGCTCGATCTGGCGGCGGCGGGCATGCTGCGCGAGGACGCCTACCGTCTGGTTCAGCTCCACGCCATGCGAGCCTGGGAACAGGACGACGATTTCCGCGCCGCGATTCAGGCGGATGAGCGCATTCAGGATTACCTGAATCAAGAGCAGTTGGAACACGTATTTTCCCTGGCACGGCAGTTGAAAAACGTCGATCGCATTTTTGAGCGTGTATTCCCCAACTGACACCCCAACCATTTATAAAAAATCAGCTCGCCAGAGTCCTGCTAGTTGACGACGATCTCACCTCCCGCTTGACCCTGAAAGCGGTTCTCGAAGCGGGTGGGTATTTCGTCGATTCAGCGGCTTCAGCGGCGGAAGCAGTCGGCAAATTGGATGAGCGCCAGTACGAGCTGGTTTTGAGCGATCTGCGGATGGAGTCGCCCGAAGCGGGGCTGAAGG
>Ga0208480_1000018_pt1 | contig 71467 bp, 75 predicted proteins | sample NGESurshal092012_4_FD_184485 | JGI IMG/M metagenome (GOLD analysis project Ga0208480, IMG submission 184485) | Arctic peat soil microbial communities from Barrow, Alaska - NGEE Surface sample F53-1 shallow-092012 (SPAdes) | ecosystem: Environmental > Terrestrial > Soil > Wetlands > Peat ... | reverse complement strand
CCCGAGGGCAGCCACACGACGGCAGTCGGCAGCGCCGGCGTCGCCGACGCGCCGCTGAGCGCCACCGGCGTGGCGAACACCGCGATCGAGGGGGACCCGTTCGCCGTGCGGGTCGCGAGCTTCACCGACGCCGACCCCGGCCGGCCGGCGAGCCACTACTCGGCAACCGTCGACTGGGGCGACGGGTCGAGCTCGACGCCGGCGATCGTCGCCAACCCGGACGGCGGCTTCGACATCGACGCGGGTCACACGTACGCGGACCCGGGGACATACACGACGACCGTCGCGATCGGTGACGGCGACGGCAGCCAGACGAGCGCCGTCGCACACCTCACCGTGGCCGACGCCCCGCTCAGCTCGACGGGCATCCCGGTCACGGCGGTCGCCGGCACTGCGCTCAGCGCGACGCTCGCCACCTTCACCGACGCCAACGCCGGCCGGGCGGCCGGCTACTACTCGGCGACGATCGACTGGGGCGATGGGTCGACCACGGCGGCGTCGTCGATCGCCGCGGCTGCGGGCGGCGGCTTCAGCGTCAACGGGGCCCACACCTACGGGAAGGCCGGGAGCTTCGCGACGCACGTGACGATCACCGATCCCGGCGGCAGCCGGACCGTGGCGGCGAGCACGGCGAACGTGGCCGCGGCGAGCGCCAAGCCGGCCACGTCGAGCCCGGCAGCGGCCGCCAAGACGGCACCGGCTCCGGTCACGAGCACCACGTCCAAGGTCCTCCCGACGCCGAAGGTCGGCCTGACGAGCCCCCGCCTGTCGCCGAGCGGGACGAGCATCGCGATCACGGTGACCTGCCCCACCGGAGGCGCGTCGTGCCAGGGCGTCGTCCGCCTGACGACCCTGCCGGCGTCGGGCTCGAAGGTCGCCGCGCTGCGTCGAGGTGCGACGCTCGGGTCCGTCCTGTTCGTTCTCCACCCCAACCAGTCGAAGACCTTCAGCATCCACATCGGAGCCCAGACGCTCCGCCTCCTCCGCGAGGCCGGCACCGCCCGGGTCCGCGGCGTGGCCGTCGCGTTCGGCAAGCTCGGCAACGCCACCTCGTCCGGTGCGGTCGCGAAGATCGCCGCGGCCAAGGCGAAGTCCAAGTCGAAGTAGCCGCCCGGCCGTCCTACTTGCTGAAGCGGAGCGTGGCGATCGTCTCCTGGGCCTCTTCGAGCAGTCGCAGGGGCGCCTTCGTCGAGGTCGACGCCTGGAGCGCGTAGGCGTAGTGGCGGCCGCGGGCGGTCGCCAGGAGGATCCGGACGTGGACGCCGTGGATCGTGGTCGCGTAGACGACCAGGCTCTGCGCCGGCCGGCCGCCGAGGCTCGAGCCGGGCGCCTCCCTGACCGTGACGTGCTTGTAGGTCTTGCGAACCGCGGCGAGCGCCGTGGTCAGCGCGGCCGGCGCCGTCGACGCGGCACCGGGCGCGACGACGGCGATGATCGCCCTGCCGTCGGTGCTGCCGAGTCGGAGGATCGCGCCCTTCCCGCCGACGATCCAGTCCCGGGCTACGTACCCGGTGACGCCGAGCGCTCGATCGACGAAGCGCTCGGTCAGGGTGGGCAGCTTGGCCGGCGGCGGCGCGGTCGGAGTCGTCGGCTGACCGACGCCCGTCACGAGGATCGCGATCGCGGCGATCACGACGCCCGAGACGAACAACCCGGCCGCGAACGGCAGGGTCGCTCGCCTCCGAGCAGGTATCACCGGCTTGCCGGCCGGCCTGACCTCGGCCGGCCTCACTTCAGCGGCTGCGGCGAGATCCGAGCCGGCGGAGCGTCAGACCGCTGACGAGCATCGTCATGCCGCCGACGAGCAGCCAGAGCACGTTGAACCCGGTGAACGGAAGCGTCGCAGCCGCCTTCGGGGTCGCCGCGCTCGCCGTGTTGCTTCCCGTCGTCGCGCCGGTCGTGTTCCCCGTCGATCCGGTCGTCGTGCCCGGCTCGCCGGTCGACGACCCCGTCGTCCCGGTCGTGTTGCCGGTGCTTCCGGTCGTCGTGCTGCTCGGGACGGTCGGTCCGACTCCGGTCGTCGCGCCGGTCGTGGCAGCGGCCGTCGTTCCCGTGGTCGAGCCGGCCGTCGTTCCGGTCGTCGAGCCGGTCGTCGCACCAGTCGTCGTTCCGGTCGTTCCGGTCGTCGAGCCGGTCGTCGTCCCGGTCGTCCCGATCGCGCCGGGTGCGGTCGAGCTTGCCTGCGATGCGGCGGCCGTCACCTTGGCGAGGCCGCTGCCGGGTGTGAGTGAGAGGACGAAGGCGGTCAGTGCCTCGCGGGCGGTGTACGGAATCGACGCCTGGGATCCGGCTGCACCCGGGTTGGTGTCGTCGGCGTTGCAGACGATCGGCAGGAGCAGGGGAATTCCGGCATCGGTGTTGGGCGTACCGCTGACGGCGTCGCCGAAGGCGGCGGGTCCGCCGTCGGAGCATCCGGTCGGCGCGACGATCGGCACGGCGAGCGCCGAGCCGCCGAGGGCCGCGATCTGCGACGGGAGTGGGACGATCGAGCCACCGAGATTCGCGACCTGCGATTGGCTGCCGGTCGGCGCGGAGCCGGCGTTGGCGGCGACGTTGCAGGACGTGCTGTTGGACTGTGAGTCGACCGCGTGGGCGGTCAGCCCGATGACCTGGAGGTCGCCGACGTGGGCATCGCCGTGGGTCGTCTCGCAGCCGGTCGCCGGGTTGACGGAGATGTTGCCGTCGGAGTAGGCGGCGTCGACGGTGGCCAGCGGGCCGACGCCGAGCCCGGCGGTCTCGACGTGGTTGGTCGAGCTGGTCGTCGTCGTCGTGGAGTCCTCGTCGAGGATCTTCAGGCAGATCGTGTTCATCGACGCAGCGCACAGCTGGGAGAGGGTGCTCTGCTGGGTGCCGAGCACGCCGGAGACCGACTGGCCGGGCAGCGTGTCGACGCCGAGGATCTCCTGGCCGAAGAGCGAGAGGACGGTGATGTGACCGTGGAACTGCTTGGTCGCGGTCTGGTACTCGCCGAGCGTGCGACCGACGATGACCTGGCCGCTCGTGCCGACGACCCCGGGGACCGCGGGGACGATGCCGGCGCCGAGTGAGACCGCGGCGACCGTGCCCTCGCCGTGGGGGTTGCCCGGGTCATCGAGGGTGGGCTGGTAGCCGGCGGTCGGATCGCCGGTCACGCTGGGCAGAGCCGAGCCGACGACGCCGGTCACGGCGCCGACGACCTGGCTGACCGTGCCGGTCAGGCCGCTGACGACGCCGTTGAGGCCTGTGGAGGCGCTCGTGCTCGAGCGGCTGGGCAGATTGAGACCGCCGCCGCCGAGGAGCGCCGCTCCGGATGACGGTGCGGCAACGAGCACCCCAACGACCGCCAACGCCACTGCTGAGCCGCCAATCTGACGCCGCACCATGCCCCTCCCTATCTGATTCCTCCGCCAATTCGACGAGCGGTCCTCCCACTTCTAACCACCCGCGCGCTTAAACTACCATTTCAGGAAGTCGGGCCCGAATTTTTTATGCCGGATCCGGTGTCGGACGCGTTCCCGGGAGCCGCCTTGCATTCGCCGGCCGGGCGTTCTATAAGCCCGGGGTGCGGCCTTCCGCAGAGCGCTCGGCCTGGTCGGACCTGCAGCCGCGGATCGAGTCCAGCGGGGTCGGACGGATCGCGATCAGCGCGTTCGTGATCGTCACGCTGGTCGCGATCGTCGCGATCAATCTCCCGGGATCGAACTTGCGGGTCGACCTGCTCAGGCCGGGCCAGCCGTATCTGAACGCGCTGGGCCTCGACCAGGACTGGGCGCTGTTCGCGCCCGACCCGCGGCGGCAGGCGATCGGGCTGCGGGCGGTCGTCCGCTACGACGACGGGACGAGCGCGACGTGGACGATCCCGCAGGACGACCCGGTGATCGGGACTTACCGTGACTACCGGTGGCGGAAATGGATGGAGAACGTCGACATGGACGCGAACCAGTCGCTCTGGCGGCCGGCGGCGCTGTGGGCGGCGCGCGAGGAGGCTCGACCGGATCGGCGGGAGTTCGACGTGACGCTGGTCCGGCTGGCGGCGAACCTGCTGGCGCCGGGGACGACGCCGATCCGCGGGCCGTGGCAGGCCCAGGCGTTCTTCAACCTCAGGCTGACGGGCCCGGGACAGTGAGATCGGCCGTGCGCAGATGGAACGGCTTCTGGTTTGAGCCGGTGTCGACGTCGACGCTGGCGCTGCTGCGGATCTGCTTCGGCCTGGTCGCCTTCGCGTGGACGATCTCGCTGGCGCCGGACCTGTCGGCCTTCTTCAGCTCTGCGGGAATCCTCGGGGCGCAGCCGACGGCTCCGGGCGCGTGGGGCATCCTGGGGCTCGCGCCGGGTGGGGGCGTCGTGCTCGGGCTGTACGCGGCGACGTTGGTCGGATCGCTGGCCCTGGCGGCGGGCTGGCGGACGCGGCTGGCGGCGGTCGTCGTGTTCGTCGGGCTGCTGTCGTTCGAGCGGCGCAACCCGTTCGTCTTCAACTCGGGCGACGGGCTCCTGCGGGTGATCGCCTTCTACGTGATGCTGGCGCCCGCGGGCGCGGCCGTCTCGGTCGATCGGTGGCGAGCCGAGCGCGACCGGTTCTGGGAGTGCCCGGGCCGGGCGCCGTGGGCGATCCGGCTGCTGCAGATCCAGCTGAGCGTGATCTACCTGGCCGGGGTCTGGGACAAGGTGCAGGGGACGACGTGGAACAACGGAACGGCGGTGTCCTACGCGCTGCGGGTCTCAGACCTCGCGGCCCTCCCGGTCCCGGCCTTCCTGAGCCAGTCGCCGGTGATCGTCAACCTGCTGACGTTCGGGACGCTGGCGACCGAGCTGGCGCTCGGCATCCTCGTCTGGAACCGGCGTCTGCGGCGGTGGGTCCTGACGGCCGGGGTCGGCTTCCATCTGGCGATCGGCTGGGCGATCCGGGTCGGCTTCTTCAGCGTGGGAATGCTCGTCCTCTACGTGGCCTTCGTCGACCCGGACTGGGCGGCGGCGAAGCTCCTCGCGGTGCGCGATCGACGGAGCAGGCGGGCCGCGCGCCGGGCGCGGCCGCCGGTCGTGGTCGGGGTCGAGGCCGGGGCGGTGGACTGATCGATGGTCGCGGGAGCCGGCCGGTCGCGTAGCGGAGGAAGCCGGCGGCGGCATTGGGTGATGCTGATGACGAGCCTCGGCGGGATCGGATTGGCCGGCACGGCAGTGGTCGGCGTGCCGCTCGCGCGGGCGACCGCCGTCAGCGCGCGGACGCTGAGCCTCGCGCCGCCGTTCGTGGTCCCCAACGGTCCGAGCGCGCAGCCGAGCATCTCGGCGAACGGCAGGTTCGTGGCCTTCGCGTCGAGCGCGACGAACCTGACCGGGGCGATCGGCGCGGCGAGCCCGGGCCGGACGGCACCCGAGGAGATCTACGTCGACGACGACACCGCCCAGTCGGTCGGTCTGGTCTCGGCGACGGCGGCCGGCGCGCCGGCGAACGGGTCCTCGAGCGGGCCGTCGATCAGCGGGAACGGGAGCACGGTGGCCTTCGTCTCGACCGCGTCGAACCTGGCCGCGGGGGTGGCGAAGGGGGTCGAGAACATCTACGTCGAGACGGCCGGCGGGCCGCCGTCGCTGGTCAGCGTCGGGGTCGGGGGGTCGGCGACCGACGGCAACTCCTACCAGCCGGCGGTCTCGGCCGACGGGGGCTCGGTGATCTTCACGTCGACCGCCGACAACCTGATCGCGGGCGACGACAACGACAAGCCGGACGTCTTCGAGCGGGATCTCCAGACCGGCGTCACCCGGCGGGTGAGCGTCGCGAGCCACGGCGGGCAGGCAGACGGGCCGTCGTCGAACGGGTCGGTCAGCGGGGACGGGCGGTACGTGACGTTCGCGTCGACCTCGTCGAACCTGGTCGGCCACCAGAGGACGGCGGCCGAGGAGGTCTACGTCCACGACGCGGCGAGCAACCTGACCAACGTGATCAGCGTGTCGGGCAGCGGCGCGCGCCAGAACGCGGCGGTCGCGTCGCCGTTCACGCAGGTCTCGTCGATCAGCGGCGACGGCCGGTACGTGGCGTTCGACTCGGATGCGACCAACCTGACCGGTAAGGGACGCAACGGCCACACGAACGTGTACGTACGCGACCGGACGCTCCGCCGGACGGAGCTGGCCAGCGTGAGCAGCACGGGGACGACCGGCGACGACGACAGCTTCGCGCCGGAGATCTCACCGGACGGCCACTTCGTCGTGTTCGACTCGCTGGCCGACGACCTGGCGCCGGACGCGGCGGCCGGATCGAACGTCTACCTGCGGGATCTCGGGCGGGCCGAGACGACGACGGTCGACGTCAGCACGGACTCGCGAGCGCGCGGCCCGGAGCTCGGGAGCTCGCTGCTCCAGCAGCCGGTCGTCTCGGCCAACGGCCTGTTCGCGGTCTTCGAGTCGGGCGCCGACGACCTCGTGTCGGCGGCGTCCAACGGGGTCGAGAATCTCTACCTGCGCGCGCTCGCGGCACCGCAGACGATCGCCGCGACGCCGCCGCCGTCGAGCGGCGGCCAACGACCGACGGTGGTCTTCAGGGCCGACGATCCGTTTGCGAGCTTCGCGCTGTGTGAGATCGACTCGGCTCGGGTGGTCTGCCCGCTCGGCCGGTACCGGCTGCCCCATCTCAAGCAGGGAGAGCATCGGCTCAGCGTGGCGGCCGGCGGCCCGGGAATGCTCTTCGACCCGACGCCGATCGTCACGCATTTCAGGGTCGGGTGAGTCGGCGACCGGTTCGCGCGGCTATATTTTCAGCCTTGGGGGCGCCCGGAGCGGCCGGTCGAGATCAGCGACGCGCCGGGTGCGGGAAGCGACAGTCAGGAGCGACGACAGTGCGAGCACGCAGATTCGCCGGCGCGACGGCAACACGGGTCCGGTTCGCCGGGCTGCTCTGCGCGGTCGCGGCGGCCGCCGGAATCCTGCTCAGCGGCGGGACGTCGGCCGTCGCGGCCGGCACGTCGACTCCCCAGCTGCAGACCAAACCGTCTCCGTCGGTGTCGGTCGGCGGCTCGGTCAACGACGCAGTCCAGATGATCGGTCTGCCGGGCACGGGCGGGACCGGCGGAATCGGGAGCCCGCCGACGGGCACGGTGACCTTCAAGCTCTACGGTCCGAACGACGCGACCTGCATGACGGCACCCGTCTTCACCTCCGGGCCGGTGAACCTCGCCGTCCAGGGCGGCGTCGTGTCGACCGCCTCGTCTGCGGCCTACACGGTACCCGGCAGCGGAGCGGGGACCTACCAGTGGGTCGTCGACTACAGCGGCGACACCGTCTACAAGGCGACGAGCTCGGGCTGCGGCAGCGAGACCGTGCAGGTCACCGATGTGACGCCCAAGCTGACGACGGTCGCCACGCCGGCTTCGATCCAGGCCGGCAGCGGCCCGGTCACCGACACGGCGACGCTGACCGGCGGGAAGGGCCCGACCGGCTCGATCACGTTCCTGCTCTTCCCGCCGAGCGACCCGACCTGCGCGGGCAAGGTGGTCGACGCGAAGTCGACCGTTCCGGTCTCCAATCCGACCGATCCGACTTCGATCGTCTCGCAGCCGTTCACGCCGACGACGCCCGGCACGTATCACTGGATCGCCGTGTACACCGGCGACATGCACAACGGCGCGGTCAACGGCGCCTGCGCGGACCCCAACGAGGCGCTCGTCGTTACGCCGGCCCCGGCTCCGGCGGGCACCCCGGGGGCACCGGGTTCGACGACGCCCGCGGCGACCGGCCCGTGCGACCCGGTCGCGACGGCCAAGGCCGTGCTGGTCGGGATCCAGGCGTCACTGACGGGTCAGGGCGCGGCGACGTTCAAGAACTCGTGCAGCGCCGGCGTGCGGATCGTCCTGCGTGCGAAGGAGATCCGCCCGGGCAACTCGGGGACTCCCAGCCACAACGGGTTCACGACGATGGCCAACGACCTGAGCCACATCTCCCCGGGCGGACCGTCGCTGAGCTTCTCGCTCAACACGGCCGGCGCGGCCCTGCGCTCGTACGCGCTCGGCCACAGCAAGACGCTGACGGCCTTCCTGATCGTGCACATCCGACCCGACAAGACGACGAAGTCGACCGAGTCGCTGCAGATTCTCACGCTCGGCTGACGCCGGACCGGGCACCCGCCGGTCCCGATCAACCTCCCGGGTCCGCCGGTCCCGATGAGTCGTCACCCGCCCTCGAATGCACCCGGCTGGTCGAATCCGCCGGAGTCAAGCACCTCCGGCAGGCCGTGCTCACATAGGCGGCGGCCGGCGGTCGCGCTTGCGGGCGCAGAGCACGCAGACGACCTCGACCCGGTCGCCGCCGGTCCGGAAGCCGGGCGGCGGGGGGGCGGGAACGTACTCGTGGCGACGCTCGCCGTCGAACCAGACGTGACCGCAGTCGACGCACGGAAGCGAGCTCGGGTCCGCTCGCCCGCCCGGCGAGCCTGCGTCGGGCGAGCCCGGCTCGGTCATCGGTCCGGCGCGGTCATCGGCCCAGCGCGGTCATCGGTCCGCGGCGCCATCGGCCCGGCGCGTCATCGGCCCGGCGCGTCATCGGCCCGGCGCGTCATCGACTCGACCGGGAGCGGGCGGCGGCCTGGCGTGCGGAGAGGTCGCCCTTGGAGACCTTGAAGGCCAGCGTGTCGATGTAGTCGCCCTTGCCGTCCCGCGTCCGCTTGGATGCCTGCCGGGGCGTCACGTCGAGGTCGACCAGCGCCCGGGCGGCCTGCGGGTCGAAGCACCGGGCGTCCAGCCAGGCGCCGGCCCCGTCGTCGTCGAACTGCGCGTCGGTCCACGCGTCGGCGGCCGCCTGCGGGTCACCGCCCTGGTCGGCGAGCTCCCCGTAGCGCAGGATCGTCTCGACGCTCGTCTCGAGTCCGCCTCCGTAGATCTTCATCGATCCCGCCTCTCCTGGAACGCCCGGGCCGGCCTGCTCCTAGATCGCGCCGACGAAGACCCAGTAGTAGAAGCACACGCCGAAGAAGGCCGCGGCCGACCCCCAGAGCGCGGCCCAGGCGACCGCCTCGCGCGACTTCATCTGGGGGCGTCCGACGACGAAGATGTGAAACCACTCGAGGAGCACGCTCGCGACGACGAAGATGCCGACGCCGAAGTGGCCGAAGATCAGGCCGGCGATCAGCAGCATCACGGGAACCCCGATGCACGCGCCGGCCGCCGAGAGCGTGAAGACCAGCTGCTCGTTGAACGGGTCGCGGTACATCTTGACCCGCGGGTCGAACGCCGCGACGATCTTGCCCTGCTCCTGGGTCGCCATGACCCGAATGATCGCATGCCGGGCGGTCGGCCGGCGCCCTCCCCCGCCTCGCGGCCGGCGGCCTCCCCGCCTCGCGGCCGGCGGCCTCCCCGGCTCGCGGCCGCGGCCTGGCCGGTCTACTTCTTCTCGAGCGTGAAGTCGACGGTCACCGGCGGGCCGGTCGGCCGCCGCAGGACGAGCTCGTAGACGCCGGGCAGTGCGGGATGCCCGGGCCGGGCGATCTTGACCGACAGGCGGTTGAGACCTGCGGCGTCGTGGTGGACGATCGGCTGCCCGACGCGCGTGAACGCTCCGACGGTGCTCGACCGCTCGATCCGGATCGACGTCGACCCGGACGAGCTCGCCCGGTAGGTCAGGGTGACCGGCTTCTGCCCGCGGACCGTCGCCGGCGAGACGGCCGGGCCGCTGAGCAGGATGTGGATCGTCGCGGTCGGGTCGAAGACCTCGCTCGACGCGAGGAAGGCTCCCGAGGCGTAGCGCTGACCACCCGCGACGACGACGCGCCCGCTCGGAAGCAGCGCGGCGCTGGCCTCGCCCCGGGGGGTCGCCAGCGGGCCGGCCGGCGTCCAGTGGTTGGCGGCCGGGTCAAACAGCTCCGTCGACGCGAGATCGCCCGTGTTGCCGAAGCCGCCTGCCACGAGCACCCGCCCGTCGGGCAGGCGGGTGGCGGTCGCGTAGCCCCGGGCGTCGGGCACCGGGGCGAGGACCGACCACGTGTTGCCGGCCGGCGAGTACGCCTCCGCGACGTCGGTGAAACCCGGAGCCTTGTCGCCGCCGCCGACGACGAGTACCCGGCCGTCGGAGAGCAGGGTCGCCGTCTGGTTGGCGCGGACCGTGTGCATCGACCCGGCCGAGGACCACGTGTTCGTCGCCGGGTCGTAGACCTCGGCGGCGGTCAGCTCCTGGTCCTTGGCGTTCTCCCCGCCCTCGACGAGGACGTCGCCGTCGGCCAGCAGGGTCGCCGCGAAGTGGTACCGGGCGACGTGCATGCTGGCGGCCTGGGTCCAGACCCCGGTCTGCGAGTCGTACAGCTCGGCGGTCGCGAGGACCGACGCCGTCGAGCTGTTGCGCCCCCCCGCGACGAGGACCTGCCCGCCGGGGAGCAGCGTCGCCGTCCCGAAGGCCCGCGGCTGGCTCATCGGCGCGGCGATCGCCCAGGTGTTGGTCGGCGGGTCGTAGACCTCCGCGGTGTCGAGATACTGGGCGGTCAGGTTCGCCCCACCGGCGATCAGGACGCGCCCGTCGGGCAGCAGCGTCGCGGTGTGTCCGAAGCGGGGCGAGACCAGTGGCGCGGCGCTCACCCAGTTGCCGCGGGTCGGCTCGTAGATCTCGCTGGTCGCGAGCATCCCCGGGTACCCGAACCCTCCGGTCAGCAGGACCCGCCCGTCGGACAGGCTGACCGCCGGGGCGAGCATCCGCGCGACGTGGAGGTTGTGGCCCGGGCTCCACGCCCCCTGGAGGGTGCTCGGCGCGGCCGCCAGGCTCGGCGTCGCCAGCAGCCCGGTCCCGATCGCCAGCAGGCCGAGCCGGCCCAGACCCGCCCGAGCACCCGACCGCCGGCTGCCGGCCACCCCGGCACGCCGACCGGGGCCGGTCAGAATCCCAAGCCGAGCCCCGCCGCGCGGAATACGACGACGCCGGGTCACGGGACGAGTGTGAAGCCCTGGATGTCGCCGAGCTTCGTCGAGAAGACGCTGGTCTCGTTGCCCGCCCGGTCGGTCGCCCGGATCCGGACGGCATAGCCGCCGGGCGGGATCTGGGAGCGGGGGTTCATGCGGAACGTCCAGTGGGTGCCGGTCAGCCGGACCGGGAAGAACAGCGGCGACCCGCACCCGCGGAGGTGCAGCGAGACATGCCCGTCGTACCAGTAGCACCCCGGCGTCGTCGGTCTGGCCGCCCGCAGGACGCTGAGGATCTGGATCGCGATGTCGACATGCGCGACGCCCGACGGGTCGCTCGCGGTCCCCCGCAGCTGGAGTCCGCGGGTCCCGAAGTGGACGGTCTGATCGGCCTTCGGATAGCTGATCGTCGTCGTCGGCGCCAGCCCGTCGCGGACGACCACGTGGTAGGCGAGCGAGCTGATCACCGTGTTGCAGCTGGTCACGATGTTCAACCGCGCGAGGTATGTCCCGGTCTTCTCGTACGCGTGGACCGCCGTCGGCTGGGTCGTCGCGTCGTCGGTCCCGTCCCCGTAGCTGAAGTCGTAGAAGACGACCGTCCCGTCAGCCAGCTTGGACGCCGTCGCGTCGAAGGCGACCGCCCGCAGCTCGACCGGGTGGCGCGTCGAGATCGCCAGCCGGGCGCTCCCCTGGCAGGTCCCCGCGTCCCGCGTCGACCGGGTCGGGACCGACGCGGCCGTCGAGCTCAGGGCCGACCCGGCCAGGGCCAGTCCACTGGCCGCCGCAGCGAGCGTCCGGAACGTGCGCGCTGCGCGGGACCCCTCCATGCCGGGCGATCATAGACCGCTCCGGGGAAGCTCCGGCGCAATTGCATCCGGCGGCCGGCCGGCCCGGCCTCAGCGGCGGCGACGTCCGGCGAGGAACGCGCCGGAGATGAAGCCGAGGGCGGCGAACAGGACGATCACGACGATCAGCGGGGTCCGCGTGCTCGTGACGATCCAGTCCATCTGGACGCGCTGGAGATTGAGCACCGCGAACAGCACGGCCAGGCCCCCGGCGATCGCCGCCGGGATCATGCCCGGCCGGCGCCGGGCCGGCTTGTCAGGCTCGGCGAGGGGTACGTGGTCGTGTTCCATGGCCCCGGAGACATTACTCGTGCGGGGAGTCGGCCAGGTCCGTGCGGGTACCCTTGAACCGTGTCCCTACGGATCGCGACCTTGTGACCGGTGGGCGGCGCACGGCACCGGCGCAGTCAGTCGAGCCCGACCACTCGGGCCGACCCGAGCCGGACGCGTCCGGGCCCGCCGAACCGGACCCGCCCCGCGAGCTCGACCCGGCGAGTCTGCCCGACCACGTCGACCGCCTCTACCGGGCGGCCTGGGCCCTGTCGGGCTCGCGCGAGGAGGCCGAGGACCTCGTCCAGGAGACCTTCGCACGCGTGCTCGAGAAGCCGCGCCTGCTGCGCTCAGACGACGACATCGGCTATCTCCTGCGGGTGTTGCGAAACACCTTTCTCACATCCCGCCGGACGGCCGGCCGCCGGCCGCAGACCGTGACCATGCCCGAGGACTTCGAGCCGGCCGATCGGCGGACAGGCGGCTCGCCGGAGGCCGGCCTGGCCGTCGCCGAGACGTTCTCGGCGATCGCGTCCCTCCCGGACAAGCTGCGCGACGCCCTCGTCGCCGTGGACGTCGTCGGCCTCTCCTATCGTGAGGCCGCCCGTGCGTTCGGCACGCGGGAGGCGACGATCACGAGCCGGCTGTTCCGCGGGCGCCAACAGGTTGTCCGGACGTTGGATGGAATCGGCCCGTGATGGAGTCATTAAGGGGAATGAGACGTCTCCATCGTCAATTGGCCGGCCTGGCCGATCGCTCGCGCGAGTCGGCGGCCGTCCGTGAGCGGGTCCAGCGGACGCCCGAGCTCGCCAGCCTGCTCGCAGAGCAGGAGCGGGCCGTCGCGCTCGTCCGGGCCGCCCAGCCCACCGCCCCGGCCGACCTGCGCTCGAGGCTGGCCCACGCCGAGCCGGTGATCCGCAGGCCACGCCCGAACTTCGGCCTGCTCGCCGCCGCCGCCGGGGTGATCGCCCTGGCCGTCGTCGCGCTCCTCCCGGGCGCCGGCGGACCGACCGTGGCGCGCGCGGCCCAGCTGGCATCGCTCGGGCCGACGACTGGGCCGCCGATCGTCGACACGACGCACCCGGGATCGCTGCGGGACTCGGTCAGCGGGGTGCGCTACCCCTACTGGCAGGACGCCTTCGGCTTCACGGCGTCCGGCGCCCGGACCGACCGGCTCGACGGCCGCCTGGCGATGACCGTCTACTACACGAGCGACGCCGGCCCGACCGCGGATCAGACGACCGGCTACACGATCGTCTCCGGGACCGCCCTCCCCCAGCCCTCCGGGGCCGGCGTCCTCCACCGCGACGGGACCGACTTCCTCAGCCTGCGTGACGGCTCGCGGACGGTCCTGACCTGGCGCCGGGACGGTCATACCTGCGTGCTCTCGGCCGGGCCCGGCGTGTCGGTCGGCACGCTGCTCGAGCTGGCGGACTGGAAGCCGGCGACGGCCTAGGTCGAGGATCGTTCGGCCCGGGCCCGGGCCCGGGCCCGGGCTCGGGAGGTCAGAGGCGGCCGAGCTCTCTCCGCGGCGGACTGGGTCGTGGAGAAGTGGACTCTCTCCAACGAAAGTAGTTGACTGACTCAGTCAGCTACTTTCGCGACAAAGGTCTCGCGTCCACCTCCGCCGCCCGGGACGAGCCCGGTCGATCCGCCCCGCTCCGCCCCGCCTCGCCCCGGCCCGACGTGCAGTCGGCCGAGCGAAAAGTGCAGAACCCGAGATCGGTGTTCTGGACCTGCAAAGGCCAACTCACCCTCGAACGCCACGGCGGCCGCACCCACCAAGGCCTCGCCGCCCGAGTCGCGCTCAGACTCCTCGCCCTCGCCGCCGCAATCTGGCACAACAGCCTCATCGGCCAGCCCGGACGCCACCTCGCGTCCCACACCCGCTGATTCGGAATCAACCATCTAGATCGCGAAGTTGAGGCCGACGCTCTGGAGGGCGCTCTGGGCGTGGGCGTTGAGCACGGTGAACTGGTCGGTCCAGATCAGCACGCCCATCGCGATCAGGACGGCGCCGCCGATGAAGATGACCGTCGGGAAGTGGCGCTTGACGGCCGCGAACAGGACGGTCATCCGGCCGAAGGCGAGCGCCGTCGCGAGGAAGGGGATCGCCAGGCCGGCCGAGTAGAAGGCCAGCAGGATCGCACCGTGGAGCTCGGAGTGGGTCAGGGCCGCGGCACTGAGGATCGACGCGAGGGTCGGACCGACGCACGGCGTCCAGGCGATCGCGAAGGCCCCGCCCGCGACGAGCGGGCCGCCCTTCCCCGCGCGGGCCATCAGCCCGTCGAGGTGCCACTCGCGGTTGAGCCGGGGGATCACCGGCGAGAGCACGAAGACCAGCCCGAGGGCGATGATCACAGCGGCGGCGACGTGCTCGAGGAGCTGGCGATGGTCGTTGAGTGACGACCCGAGGGCCGTCGAGCCGAGGCCGAGCAGGATGAAGATCGTCGAGAAGCTGGCGACGAAGACCAGGCTTGGCCCGAGCACCCGGCGGGCGCCGGCCCGCTCGAGCTCGGCCGGCGAGACGCCGACCACCGCCGACAGGTAGCCGGGGACGAGCGGGAGCACGCACGGCGAGAGGAATGAGACCAGCCCGGCGGCGACGGCCGCGAGGATGCCTACGCCGGAAGCGGGATCGGACATGCGCTGGGATGGTAGGCGCTCATCCGCCCGGCCGAGCCGCCGCGAGCCCGGCCAGCGCACGCGAGAGCTGACCGCCCTGCCAGGCCAATGGAGACCGGCCGGCCTCCTCGACGACGAGCCGGGCCCCCGGGATCGCATCGGCCCAGAGCCTCGCGGTCGCGAGCGGATGCGTCGGATCGGCGTCGTCGCGACTGCCGACGATCAGCGTCGGCGCCCGCACCTCGGCGAGCTCGTCGAGCCGGTCGAACGGCCGCGAGCGGGGCACCGCGCGCAGCGCGTCGGCGACGGCGTCGAGGTGCGCGTGGGCGGCGAGCCGCTGACGCATCACGGTGATCATCGTCTCCCGCCAGCGGTCGGCCACCCCGGTCAGGTCGTAGGCGTCGACGAAGCCGTCGATGCCCCCGTCGCGCAGGCCGTCGGCCAGGGCGTCCCACGACTCGAGCCGGCCCTCCAGGCCGGCCGGCTCGTAGGCCGGGGTGATCAGGCCGAGCCCGGCGACCCGCTCAGGCGACTCGAGCGCGAACCGCGCGATCGTGTGGGCGCCCATCGACGCCCCGACGAGTACCGCCCGCTCGATCGCCGAGCTGTCGAGCACGGCGAGCAGATCGCCTGCGAGTGCGTCATAGGAGTAGTCCTCCGGCGACGGCGCCGGCGACGACCCACCGTGGCCGCGGGCGTCGTAGAGCAGCACCCTGTGGCCCGCCCGCTCGAGGGCGCGTGAACCCATCAGGACGTACCGATGCGTGGCGCTCAGCCCATGCAGGCAGACGACCGGCGGCCCGTCGCCGGACTCCTCGAGGTCGAGCGCGACTCCGGCGCCCTGGACGACACGTCGCATTCGCTGACGTCTATAGCACCCGGCCGGCTCACGGCCGGTTTGGCGGCCGGGGTTTCGGGTAGTCGGACATCTGTCGAGATGCCCGACGATTTGCGGCCCGGCAGCCGCACGCCTGTGTACATTACGCACATGGGTGTGATCGACGTGGGCGCGACCGATTTCGAGCAGGAGGTGCTCGAGCGGTCGAAGACCGTGCCGGTGGTCGTCGACTTCTGGGCGAGCTGGTGCGGTCCATGCAAGGCGCTCGGCCCGGTGCTCGAGGCCGCGGCGACTGCCCGGGAGGGCAAAGCCGTGCTCGCGAAGGTCGACACCGACCAGAACCAGGCCCTTGCCCAGCGCTACGGGATCCAGGGGATCCCCGCCGTGAAGGCCTTCCGCGACGGAAAGGTCGTCGACGAGTTCGTCGGTGTCAAGCCGAAGGCCGTCGTCGAGCGGTTCTTCGACGACCTGATCCCCTCCGGCGCGGACGCACTCGTCGCAGCCGGCGACGAGGCCTCACTGCGTGCGGCACTCGACCTCGAGCCCCGGCATACGGCCGCCGGCCTGGCCCTGGCGCGACTGCTGGTCGGCCGGGGCGAGACCGACGAGGCGCTGACCCTGCTGGAGAACGCGCCGCGGGGATTCCAGTCCGACGGCCTGGCCGCGCGGATCGCGCTCGCCCGGGACGGACGCCTCCCAGAAGCGCTGGACGCGCTCGACGCCGACCAGGACAGGGCGCTCGACATGCTGTTGGACGCCCTCCCCGCGGCCGGCGACGCGCGCGACGACGTCCGGCGGCTGATCGTCGGCGAGCTCGACCAACTCGGCCCGGAGGACCCGCTCGCCCGGGATGTCCGCCGGCGGCTGGCGGCGGCGCTGTACTGATGCGCCGGCTCTGGTCGCTCGCCCTGCTCGGCACGATCCTCGCGACCGTAGCGACGGCCGCCCCGTCGGCGCTCGCGGCGCCGACCATTCCGGGCGTGCTCCACCGGATCTTCAAACGCACGTGCGACGCGCCGAGCCCCGGCCACGCGGCCTGCAACGCGATCGCCGTGACCGCCACCGGCGCGACCACGCCAGCCCAGCCCAGCCCGCTCGCGAGCCCCGGCGCCGTCAGCCCGGCCCTGACACCGGCCGGCTTCGGGCCGAGCGACCTGCGCAGCGCGTACAACGTGGCGAGCGCCGCGGCGGCCAACGGCGCCGGCAGGACGGTCGCGATCGTCGACGCCTACGACGATCCGAACGCGGCCTCGGACCTGGCGACGTACCGCCAGACCTACGGGATCCCGGCCTGCACGGCGGCGTCCGGCTGCTTCAGGAAGGTCAGCCAGACCGGCGGAAGCAGCTATCCGTCGGGCAACACGGGCTGGAGCGAGGAGATCTCGCTCGACCTCGACATGGTCTCGGCGATCTGCCCGAATTGCAAGATCCTCCTCGTCGAGGCGACGTCGACCAGCTACACGAGCCTTGGAACGGCCGTCAACGAGGCCGCCAAGCTCGGGGCCACGGAGATCTCCAACAGCTACGGAGGGAGCGAGTTCAGCGGCGAGGCGTCGACCGGGGCGACCTACTACGCCCACTCGGGAGTCGACGTGACGGTCAGCTCGGGCGACGACGGCTACGGGGTCGAGTTCCCCGCGGCCTCGCAGTACGTGACGGCGGTCGGCGGAACCACGCTCTCCCATTCGACCAACGCCCGCGGCTGGACCGAGTCGGCCTGGTCAGACGCCGGAAGCGGCTGCTCCGCGTACATCCCGAAGCCCTCCTATCAGCACGACACCGGCTGCGCGAAGCGGACCGTGGCCGACGTCTCGGCGGTCGCCGACCCGAACACCCCGGTCGCGGTCTATGACACCTACGGCGAGAGCGGGTGGCTGGAGTTCGGCGGGACGAGCGTCGCCTCCCCCCTCGTCGCGAGCATCTACGCCCTCGCCGGCGGCCGGTCCGGCTCGGCGGCGGCGCCGACCTACGGCGCCTACGCATACGCCAACCCGGGCCAGTACAACGACGCCGTCGGTGGATCGAACGGATCCTGCGGCGGCAGCTACCTGTGCACGGGCCTGGGGGGCTACGACGGCCCGACCGGGGTCGGCTCGCCGAACGGGGCCGGACCGGTGACGCCGCCGACGCCGGTGCCGGCGATCTCGACCGCGCCGACGCTCTCGGGCTCGACGATCCAGGGGGACGTCCTGACGGCGACAACCGGCACCTGGACCAACTCGCCGACCTCGTACGCCTACCAGTGGTATGACTGCACGACCAGCTCGACGACCACCGGCTGCACGTCGCTCGGCGCAGGCGCGACCGGATCGACCTACACGCTGCCCGGCGGGTACACCGGGTTCGTGGCGGTCGCGGTCACCGCGATAAACGCCGGCGGCCCCTCGACCCCGGCCTTCGCCAGCCCGGCGGTCGGGCCGGTCACCGAGCTCCCGCCCGCCAACCTCTCCGCGCCGACGATCTCCGGATCCCTGGTCCAGGGCCAGACGCTGAGCGCGTCAACCGGCACCTGGACCAACTCGCCGACCTCGTTCGCCTACCAGTGGTTCGACTGCACGACCAGCTCGACGACCAGCTGCAGCTCGCTCGGCGCAGGCGCGACCGGGTCGACCTACCCGCTGCCGGCCGGCTACACGGGATTCGTCACCGTCGCGGTCAGCGCCCGCAACGTCGGAGGCAGCTCGGCCGCCGTCTCTGCCAACCCGGTCGGGCCGATCATGGCTGGTCCGCCGCCGAGCTTCACGCTGACGGCGTCGCCGGCGACCCAGAGCGTCGCGCGCGGCAAGAGCGCGGCCTACACGGTCACGGTGACCCCTAAGAATGGCTTCACCGGGTCGGTCGCGTTCACCGCCGGTGGCCTGCCGGCCGGGGTCGCCGCGAGCTTCTCGCCGGCCTCGAGCGGGAGCTCGACCACGCTGACCCTGACGAGCACGACGTCGAGCCCGACCGGAGCACACGCGATCCCGATCACGGGGACCTCCGGCGGCCTGAGCTCGTCGACGACGGTGACGCTCACGCTCACCGGCACCTGCTTCCTCGGCTTCTGCTTCTAGCCGACCGCCGGACACGGCCCGGCTGACGCGGTCGGCCCGCCCGGGCGGCTCGCGGTTGGGAGCGCCCGGACGGTCAGGCGACGGGAAGCTCGAGCTGGCCGTCGCCTGCGATCGACACGGCAGCCGCCGGCGGCTCGTCGGTCTGGAGGACGCCGAGGCGGACCCCCAGGAGTCGGACCGGCCTGGCCGGATCGTAGGCGCGGAGCAGGTCGCAGGCGACCCGCCCGACGAGCGCCGGGTCATTGGTCGGCGCGTCGACCGTCCTCGCCCGCGTGACGGTGGTCCAGTCGTCGAGGCGGACCTTGATCGCGATGTTGCGGCCGTGGAGCCGCTTGGCCTGGAGGCGCCGGCACAGCTCGGTCGCGAGCCCGGCGATCGCCGCCAGCTGGCGGTCGCGGTCGACGAGGTCGAAGTCGAACGTCGTCTCCGTCGACTGGGACTTGGCGTCGCGGACCGGTTCCAGCGTGGCGTCGTCCTCGAAGCGCGACCGGCGGGCCAGCGACGACCCGTGATGCTCGCCGAAGGCCGCCCGGAGCCGGTCGATCGGCTGGCTGCGCAGCTCGGCGATCGACCTGATGCCCATCCCGAGAAGCCGCTCGCACGTCTTCGGGCCGATCCCCGGGATCATCCGGGGCGACGCGCCGGCGAAGCGGCGGCCGGCTTCGTCGATCGTCAGGGTGACCGTGCCCCCGGGCTTCTTCAGCCCGCTCGCGATCTTCGCGAGCAGCTTGTTCGGCCCCCGGCCGATCGAGCAGGTCAGCCCGGTCTCGGCGGCGATCTCCGCGCGGACGCGCTGCATCGAGGCGTTCGGCGTGAGGTACCCGGTCAGGTCCAGGTAGGCCTCGTCGAGGCCGACCACCTCGACCGTGTCGATGTTCGCCCGGAGGATCGCCATCACCTGACCCGAGACCGACCGGTACCGATCGAAGTCCGGGGGCACGACGATCAGCTCGGGGCACAGCCGCCGGGCCTGGGAGAGCGGCATCGCCGAGCCGATCCCGTGGGCGGCGCGCGCCTCGTAGGACGCGGTCGTGACGACCGCCCGCGGCCCGGACCCGGCCACGACGATCGGCTTGCCCCGGAGCTCCGGCCGGCGACGCAGCTCGACCGACGCGTAGAACGCGTCCATGTCGAGGTGAGCGATCGTCCTCGAGTCCACCAGCCTGATTCTCTCCGACGAGTCGGACGCCGATCGAACGCCGCGTCGTCGTCGCGCGCGCGAAGTCGTCGTCCACGTACTGCGCCGACGACGCTCCGCCGTGTCGTTCGTGTCACGCATCGTCTTCACACGCCGACGATCCGCCCCTCCCGTCGCGTTCCGGGTGTCGGGCCACCCCCGGTGACACTATGGTCTTACCATCACCTCCCGGTCGCATGGTCTGCCGCCGATGCGACGCGCCGAGCGTCCTATGCCTCGTCGTTGGCGAACTCGTCGTGGAGTGTGTGGAGGCCCCGGCGTATGCGGGCCTTGACCGTGCCGAGCGGCGCACCCAGGAGTGTGGCGATCTCGGTCTGCGACAGGGCGTCGTGGAAGGCGAGCTCGATCGCCTGGCGCTGGACCTCCGGAAGCCGGCTGAGCCGCGCCCGCAGCTGGGACGCGTCGTGGCGCTCGAGGGTCTCCGCGGCCACATCCCCAGGCGCTGCGAAGCGTTCCAGCAGAGCGTCGCTCACGCGACGAGCGTCGTACTGCGCGTCACGCCTCGTGATGTCGATCGCTCGGCGGCGCACCACCGTGAACAACCACGGTCCCGCCGTCGGCCGGTACGGTCGGTATGTCGCACGCGCGTTCCAGATCGAGCTGAACGCCTCCTGGACGGCTTCCTCGGCGCGGGCGTCGTCCGGGCAGACGAGGCGGGCGACACGGTAGGCCGAGTACCTGTACCGGGCGTACAGCTCGCCGAAGGCCGCCGTGCTGCCGGCTTGCATCTCTGCGATCAGCTCGTTGTCGCTGCGCTGCTGGGACACAACCAGGACCTCCCGAGTCCGGCCGAGCGCCAACGAACCTCGGTCCGGCCGGCGATGGACCAGACCTGTTTCGTCTCTCCTGCCCGCGAACCCAACGCCGAGCGCCGCGGCGCGAGCATCAGGTCGACGTGTACTCGCCGAGCAATATAACCGCGACAGTCACCGCGCGAAAGGGCACATCGACAGATCGCACGAAACTTCTTCAGCCCCACACTTCCAGGCCGCGACACGACGCGCCGAGCACGCCGTCGTCCTCCTCGTCAGGACGACGTGAACGCGCTCGGCGGCAGCACGTAGAACTCGTCGCCGCCCGGGAGGTCGGGGGTCGTCCCGTTGTGAACCCTGAACAGCGCGTCGGAGGCGATCCTCCCGCCGTGGGCCTCCACCCACTCATCGACGGCCGGCTGGTAGGCCTCGGGCACCTCTGACCGGCGGATCGCGAGCATCCCCTCCGGGCGTTGGTTCATCGCCGCCAGCGGCAAGTCAGCCATGATCTCGCGGATCGGGTCAGCCATCGGCCTGGATATTGACAGCTGGCGGCCCGGCCGAGACTGGTCACCCGGCCGCGCTCCGCGCGTCGGACCGCCGGAGTCTCGCCCGCGGCAGCCGGAGGCTCAGTCGAAGCGGAAGTGGGAACCCGTCGGGCCGACGCTCGCGCCGGCCAGCCGCGGCGCGGCCGCGGCCAGCGTCCGGCCGAAGGCCTCCGTGCTGGCCTCGATCAGGCGGACGAGCTCGGCGACCGGGGTCGGGGCCACGACGACGCCGTTGGCATAGTCGGTCGCGTACCCGACCAGCGCATACGGGAGCTCCGCCTCACCCGCGAGCACGGTCTCCGGCCCGGCGGTCTGGCTGACCGCGGTGACCCCGCACTGGCCGAGCATCCGAATCTCGGTACGTGAGTTGAAGCGGGGGCCGTCGACGTGGCCGTAGCAGCCGCCGTCCCGAGCCGGAGCACCGATCTCGGCCGCGGCAGCCAGCAGGGCGTCCCGCAGCGGCGGGCTGAACGGACGCTCGAAGATCCAGTGCCCCCGGCCGGCCTCCCCCTCGGCGTAGAGCGAGCAGATCGACCCGTCGGGCAGCCGGTTGCCGAGGAAGTGGACGTCGTCAAAGACGATCAGCCCGCCGAGCTCGAGCTCCGGGTCGACCGCCCCACAGACGGTCGCCGCAAGGATCGCGTCGACCCCGGCCTCCTTGAGGGCAAGGATGTTCGCCCGGTGGTTGACGTGGCTCGACAGCCTGACGTGACCCCGGCCGTGGCGTGAGACATGGACGACCCCGACCCCGGCCAGGCGCCCCTCGGTGACGATCACGCCACCGAAGCGCGTCCTGATCTCACGGGCCTCCGGCTGCTCGAGCTCGTCGAGCGCGTAGGTGCCCGAGCCGGTGATGATGCCGAGCTTCATCGACCCGGGATCGTAGTCGGCGGCGTCCGGGTCGAGGGAACCCGGACTCCTACGTCGTGACCCAGATCGTCCCGAGGTCGCCGAACCCGAGCGCCCGCTTGGTCGCGGCCGTCAGGTCGAACTCCCGGCCGGCGACGTAGGGCCCCCGGTCGATCACCGGGACGCGCACGGTCCGGCGGCCGAGCCGGATGCGGACCATCGTCCCGCACGGGAGGGTCTTGCTGGCGACGCCGAGCGTCGAGCTCGTCAGCGTGCCGCCGCACGCCAGCGGTCCGCCGCCCCCGTACCACGACGCGAACGCCTGCCGGTAGACGTTCACCGACCCTAGCGTGCGCCGGGCGCGGGCATCCGCGCCGGCTCCGGCCACGAGGACGCGGAGCTTGACGGTGCCCGGAGCATCCGGCTTGAAGCGCAGGCGATACCTGCCGAGCCGCTGGGTCCGCGCGTGGGCCACCGTCAGCCAGCGATGACCGCGGCGCTCCTCGAGCGCGACGGTCCGCGCCGTCGAGCCGGCCGACTCGACGGCCCCGCGGACGGAGACGCTGCCGCCGACCAGCAGGTTCCGCCTGGTCTCCGTGGCCGAGACCGTCGGGACCGCGACCAGCGGATGGCTCGGCGCGAGTGCGGTGGCCGCCGCCCCGACGGAATCGGTGATCACGACCGCCGCGCCGGTCTGGCGGGCCTCGGCCGACGCGTCGTTGGAGCTCGTACCCCCGGTCGACGCCTGGGCTGCCGGCGCCGCGGCCCCCGCCCCGGCGTACGTGCCACCGAGTCCGAGCGTCCCGAGCGCGAGCAGCGTCACGCGTCCAGAACGCAGGTCAAGTTGTCGCCTCATCGATTCTCCTTGCTTCGCGGCCGCCGGGGTTAGCTGTCGGGCTCGCTGGCGAGTCGCGCCTGCTCGTCCAGAGCCCGTGCGTCCTCCCCGCTACGGCCGCATCAGCGGCCGATTCGCCCCAACCCGAGACGGCGCAGCAACCGCCGACTCGAGCAAGTGGGTCCCCCGTCCACGCCTGCATTGGGCAGGCGCGACTAGGCGTATCGAACGGTTGTCGGGCAATCCTACTGGTCTGACCGGATGCACCCAGGTTCGGCCTGGGTCGGGGTCCCGACCGCCCGGCCGTCGGTCTGCTCATAATCACGGAGATGTCAGACGACCGGGCGCTCCGCCTCGCCCTGTGCCAGATGAACGCAACCGTCGGCGATATCGCCGGAAACGAGCGCAAGATCGCCGCTGGGATCGAGCAGGCGCGGCAGGCCGGAGCCCAGCTCGTGCTCTTCCCGGAGCTGGCGATCACCGGCTACCCGCCGGAGGACCTCCTGCTCAAGGACCACTTTCTCCGAGACGCCGCCGCCGCCCTCGAGCGACTGGCCCTGCTGGCCGACGGGATCGTCGCGTTGGTCGGCTTCCCCGAGCGGGCCGACGCCGTCTACAACTCGGCCGCCCTGCTCGCCGCCGGCCGGCAGCAGGCCGTCCACCGGAAGGTCCACCTCCCGAACTACGGTGTCTTCGACGAACGCCGGTACTTCGCGGCCGGGTCACAGACCAGCGTGATCGACCTCGGCCCCCACCGGATCGGCCTGACCGTCTGCGAGGACGTCTGGCAGCCGGGTCCTCCGGCGAGCACCCAGGCCCTCGGCGGCGCCCGCCTGATCCTCAACCTCTCGGCCTCGCCCTACCACGCCGGCAAGGGCGTCCAGCGGGAGCTGATGTTCGGCCGGCGGGCGCGTGAGGACCAGGCGGCGTTCGCCTTCTGCGGGCTGGTCGGCGGCCAGGACGAGCTCGTCTTCGACGGGCACTCGTTCGTCCTCGACGCGGCCGGCGACGTGCTCGCCCGCGCGGGTCGGTTCGCCGAGGAGCTACTCGTCTGCGAGCTGGACCTCGGCCTCGGCCCGCCGGAGACCGACCCCCTCGACGACCGCCCGCCGCCGGGCATCCGCTCGCCCGCTCGCCGGCCGCGCGCCGGCGACCCTGCGGACCCGGCCGACCTCCTCGCCGTCCTCGACCTCCCCCCTGCGCTCGGCCCGCCGCCACCGCTCCGAAAAGCAGCGATCAGCGAGCCGATCGAGGCCGAGATCTACGCCGCCCTGGCCCTCGGGCTGCGCGACTACGTCGAGAAGAACGGCTTCCTCCATGTCGTGCTCGGACTCTCCGGCGGGATCGACTCGGCCCTCGTCGCCGCGATCGCCGTCGACGCGCTCGGCGCCGACCGGGTCACCTGCGTCGTGATGCCGTCGCCGTACTCCTCCGCCGAGACGCAGGCCGACGCCCGGACGCTCGCCGGGTCGCTCGGGGTCGAACTGCTCGAGCTGGAGATCGCCCCGGCGATGGCCGTCTACGACCAGACGCTCGCCCCGGTCTTCGCCGGCCGGCCGGCCGATCTCGCCGAGGAGAACATCCAGGCCCGGATCCGCGGGAACCTCCTGATGGCCCTGTCGAACAAGTTCGGCTGGCTCGTCCTGACGACCGGCAACAAGTCTGAGATGTCGGTCGGCTACTCGACCCTCTACGGCGACTCGGCCGGCGGCTTCGCGGTGATCAAGGACTGCGAGAAGACGCTCGTCTACGGGTTGGCCCGCCACCGCGGAGGGATCCCCCAGGCGATCCTCGACCGGCCGCCGTCGGCCGAGCTGCGGACCGACCAGCGCGACGACGACACCCTCCCCGGCTACGACATCCTCGACGCGATCCTCCGCGGCTACGTCGAGGACGTCCTCGGACGGGACGAGCTGATCAAGCGCGGCCTCCCGGCCGCCGACGTCGACCAGGTCATCCGGCTGGTCGACGCCGCCGAGTACAAGCGCCGCCAGGCGCCCCCGGGAATCAAGATCACCGAGCGGGCCTTCGGGCGCGACCGGCGGATGCCGATCACCAACCGCTACCGCGGCTGACGCACGGCCGGCTACCGAGGCGGACGCACGGCGATCGTCACGCGGGACGTCGCGCACACGCGGTCGTCGTCGTCGGTGATCTCCACGTCCCAGACCCACGTCGTCCGCCCCCGGTGGAGCGGTCGGCCGACCGCGTGGATGCTGCCGGTCGTGATCGACCGGAGGAACGTCGTGTTGTTCGACATGCCCATCGCCGTCAGGCCCTGCTCGAGGACCTCGACCAGCGTCCCGATCGACGCGACCGACTCGGCGATCGACGCGAACACGCCGCCATGGACCAGGCCGAACGGCTGGCGGACCTCGTCGCGCACGGCCACGCGGGCGCGAACCTCGTTGCTGCCGACCTGCACCAACTCCAGGCCGTAGAGTGCGTCGAACCCGCGCGGGGCCAACGGGACGGGCGGAGGCCGATCCATTCCTCCAGCCTAATGCCTCACCGGACGGTCTCCCGCGACGACCCGGATGCCGGATGGAGACGGTCGATGCAAGTCTCCATGCAGCAGAAGGACCCGGCTTGCGCTTGCCGATGGGCCACCCTACGCTCTTGCCCGGACAGCTTTGCATCTACCCCGGAGCGACGAGGTGAGCGCCAGATGAAGACGCAGCGTGCCGAGCGGCTGAGGACGACAGTCGACTTCCTTCCCCCGGAGACCAAGCGGGCGATGCTCGACGGTCTCGAGCGGAACCGCATCATCACAGGCGCGAACACCGACCGCCGGGGTGGTATGTGCCCGATGATCGCGGCCGACCGCAACGCCTTCGAGTCGGGCCCGATGGCCGACATCTTCGCCGCCGTCTGGGACAGCTACAACGGCGCGTGCATCCTCAACCGCCGGGACGCCAGCGAGCGGGACCTCCGCACGCTCAAGACGATGCTCGAGACCAGCCTCGCCAACAGCCCCGAGCTCTCCAGCGAGCTCGGCCAGGCCTGGCTGGACTACCACACCCCGACCGGCGCCGGCGACCCGTCGGGCGACTTCGATCAGGAGCTGACGGCCGCGCTCGAGCAGTCGACCCTCCACGAGACCGGCTCCGTCACGCCCGTCTCCCCCTCCCTCTCCCCCGTCACGGCCCCGATCCAAGCCGCGCCGGGTCCGCGGCGGATCGAGCTGGTCTACGACGGCGGTCCGCTTCCCGCCCGGCCGGCCCCCGCGACTCGACGCGCACCGCTCCCGACCGAGCCGGTCGGACGTACCGCGGCACCGGTCGCGTCCGACGCGCCCGGCGTGGCGATGAACTCGACCTACGAGCCGTACAAGATCGCCGCGCCGAAGCACCGCGCCCCGCACAAGCGGGCTTCCGTCGACGTCCAGTCGAGGGCAGCGCTCCACGCCGCCCAGACCACCGCGTCGGCGCAGCGCGCCCGCGCCCGGGCGATCATCGCCAACCAGGCGGCAACCCTCAACGGGCGCGCGTGGCCCCGTTCGGGCGAGGCCCAGTCCGCCCCGGTCGAGGCCCCCCGCAAGCAGGCACCGCTCACGCCGTTCGAGGCACCGGCGATCAGGCAGGCCGCGATTCCCCAGCGACGGACCCTGCCCGCCGCGGCGCAGACCCCGGCGGCCGCCGGCCCCCGCCAGAGCGCCGACCGCACCGCTGAGAACCCAGGACGCACCGGTTGGTCCCTGCTACCGCCGGCCCGGTCCTACGACGACCACCAGGAGCCCCGCGAGGCCGCCGGCCAGGTCGACCCCGGGGCACCGGCCATCCCGGACGACGAGGGGCGCCGGCCCGTCCGGATGTAGCAGCACAATCGGGTGGTGCGGCAGAGGGCCCCGGCGCCACGCCGGGGCCCTCTTGCGTCACCCCGTGCGCCCGGTCTCGTCCGGACCGGCTCTGTCTGCACGGTCATTCCACGAGGTGCACGTCGTAGGCGAGCTGCACGTCGTAGGCGAGCTGCACGACGTCGCCGGCGCCACGGGTGAGTCCCTCGCACCGTCGCCGTCTGAGGTCGAGTCGACCTTGCTCCCGGCCGGCGGAGGTGGATGCGAGACCTTCGTCGCGAAAGTAGCTGACTGAGTCAGTCAACTACTTTCGTTAGAGAGAGTCCCACCCTCCACGACCCGGTCCCCCGCAGAGCGCTCGCCCGCCGCTGGCGTCGCGGCTGCCCGCCCCCGTCGCCGACGACGCAAACGCGGCTCCAGCCGGCCGCGCGCGCCACGAGCCATGGGTAAGCTAACGCGCCATGAGTGGGCATCCCCGCATCGAGCGCGGCTGGATCATCGTCAACGCCACCCGGCAGGACGACGGCACGATCGAGCTCGGGACCGGCAACGAGATGCGTTTCAGCCCGTTCGAGGCGGTCTCACAGCGTCAGGACGCGTCGATCACCTGGGGCCACATCCTCACGGCTTCGTTGCAGCGGCTGGCCTTCTGGCGCCGCTAGCGCCGCGACCCCCCGACTGCGGCTCGTCCAAGTCGTCCGAGGCCGCCGATTGCGAGCACCGATGACTTCGGACGCCCTCCGGCGTCAGTGTTGGGAACTCGACGAAAGGAGATGCGATGAGCGAGTCCACCAACGCTGTGGCGCGGGAGCGCCTCGAGGCACTGGTCGGGCAATGGACCTTCCAGGCCGGACCACCCGGGGGGCCGCCATGGCCCGGCGCGGGACGGGTCAGCTTCGAGTGGCTCGACGGCGTGCCGCTCTTGATCCAGCGGTGGCACGTCGATGCGCCCGAGGCCCCCGGCGGCCTCGCGGTGATCGGCTGCGACGGTATGAGCGACACCTGCTACCAGCTCTACACAGACGAGCGAGACGTCCAGCGCGTCTACGAGATGAGCATGACCGACGGCGTGTGGCAGCTGTGGCGAGACGGCCAGCCCTTCGCACAACGCTTCACGGGCACGTTCTCCGACGACGGCAAGGCGATCGCCGGCCTGTGGGAGATACAGGAGGACGGTGCGTGGAAGACGGACTTCGAGCTGACGTACACGAAGATCGCATGAGGCGCGACCCCTGCGCGGGCGTACGCGACTCCTGACCAGCGGGCCCCCAATCGCCCCGCCGGTGCGGCCTGGACACGGCGCGACGAGCGAGCGACGGTCCGCTCGTCGCGCTGTGGATTGGTGCTCAGGCCGCGGCTCCCGCGGCCGCCTCGACGATGCGGGCTACGTGGTCGCCGGTGATCTGCCGGGTCGCGGCGTTGACGCGATTGAACGCGTTGATCGTCGCGATCGCGACGACCAGGGCCGCCAGCTGCGGCTCGGTGTAGTGGCGGGCGGCTTCGTCCCAGACCTCGTCCGGGACCGGGTCGGGCCGGTCGGCCAGCCTCGTGGCGGCCTCGCTGAGCGCGAGCGCCGCACGCTCGGCGTCGCTGAAGTACGGCGCGTCGCGCCACGCGGCGACGAGGTGGATACGCGCGCTGCTCTCGCCGATCTGCTCGAGCTCGCGCGTGTGGATGTCCACGCACACGCTGCAGCCGTTGATCTGGCTCGCGCGCAGCGTCACGATTGCGAGCGTGGCCTCCGGGATCCCGGCATGCTTCGCGCACGCGCCGAGCTGCTGGGCCGCGTCGAGCGCGCCGGGCACGCTCAGCGCGGGGTTCTGGATTCTCGCCTGGGTCATGATGCTCCTCCTGGGTTGTGGGTGTCGGCCTGGGGATCGATCGGTGTGTCGGGACGCGGCCGGTGCGCCCGGACCAGCGCTGCGAAGTCGGCGACCACCCCGAGGTGCGCGAGCTTGTCGGGGTTCACGACCGACCCGATACTGCGGACCTCGCCGCCGGCGATCTCAAGCGACCACACGCTGATCAGCCGCTGCTGGCCGTCCACGACGATCACTCCCGGACCGCCGTTGACCTCGCTCGGCCGCAACGCGGACCCGGGAACCCGCGAGAGCACCCCCATCCACGTGAGCAGCATCCGGGCGACGCGGTTGCGACCGCGCAACGACCGCGCCAGCGCCGGGACCTTGCCGCCGCCGTCGCCGGTCAGGACCACGTCGTGCGTCAGCAGCACCTCAAGCCCCGCGAGATCCCCCTGCTCGGCGGCGGCGAGAAACCTCTGCGTGAGCTCCTCGCGCTGCTCCCGCGAAGCCTGGAACCTCGGGCGGCGCTGCTCGACGTGACGCCGGGCGCGGCTCGCGAGCTGACGAACGTTGTCCTCGCTCTTGCCGATGATCTCCGCGATCTCCCGATAGCCATAGTCGAACACGTCGTGCAGCAGCAGCGCGGCTCGCTGCTCCGCAGACAGACTCTCGAGCAGCACCAGCATCGCCAGCGACAGCGAGTCGGCCATCTCGGCATGCTGGGCGGGATCGTCGACGCCGTCGGTGAGGATCGGCTCGGGCAACCACTCCCCGACGTACCGCTCACGCCGCGCCCGCGCCGAGCGCAGCTCATTGATCGCCAACCGAGTCGTGACGGTCGCGACATAGGCCCGCGGGGAGGCGATCTGCTCGCCGCCCTCGATCACCTGATGGACGCGCAGCAACGCCTCCTGGACGACGTCCTCAGCCTCAGAGACACTGCCGAGCATCCGGTAGGCAATCGCAAACGACACCCGCCGCAGCTCCTCCAGCTCGTCCTCTTCAGCGCTCATCTCGGGTGTGCTCCAGTCTGATCATCCGCTTCGCGATCCGGCCTACAACCCATAAGACAGGACAACCGCCCCAGCTGTGACACCACCCTCGCAATCAGCCGCCGGTTGTCTGACCGACTACGAGCGCAAGTTGGGGCACCTCGATCGGCCCGCTCGCCCGACGCCGGACGCCGGACGCCGGGCTTGGACACGGCGACCATTTGAAAGTAGTTGCCTGACTCAGGCAGCTATTTTCCGTGAAAGACACCTGCCGCCCCATTCGGGAGGTCACCGGCCTCAACAGCTACGGCAGGATCTCGACGTACCCGTCCGTTCCATGCACGCGGATCCGCTCCCCATCCCGGATCAGCTGGGTAGCGTGCTCCACCCCCACGACGGCCGGCAAGCCGTACTCCCGCGCGATCACCGCGCCATGGGTCATCAGGCCCCCCACCTCCGTCACCAGGCCCTTGATCGCGACGAACAACGGCGTCCAGCTGGGATCGGTGTAGGCGGTGACCAGGATGTCGCCGACTTCGAGATCGGCCTCCGCCATGTCCAGGATGACGCGGGCCCGCCCCTCGATCGTCCCGGCGGAAACCGGTAAGCCGACCAGCACGCCGGCCGGCAGATCGTCGCGTCGGTACGCCCCGGCGATGACCTCGCCGTCCGACGTGAGCACCCGGGGCGGCGTGAGCGCCTGATCGGACCTGAACGCGGCCTCGCGCCGGCGGATGAGCTGCTCATCCACTTGATTGGTGCGCACGACATCGCGGAGCTCCGCAAGCGTGAGGTAGAAGATGTCCTCCTTCTCACGAAGCACCTCGGCCTGCACGAGGCGCTCGGCTTCTTCCAGCAACGCCTGCTTGTAAACGAAGTACCGGCTGACCATGCCGTACTTCGGATACTCCCGGTAGCCGATGAAGGTCCGGACCAAGTCGATCATCCGCTTGGTCTCCTCGGCCTTGCGCTCCCCGTCTGGCAGGACCCGCAGGCCCGCCAGCAGCTCCCGTTCCTTCTTCCAGGCCTCCTGTCGCCCCTGGTCGAAGCGTCGCTCGCCGGCGCCCGGCTCGAAGTTCTTGATGTTGCCGAGGATCACGGGCACAAGCGTCGTCGGACGCTCGCTCCAACGCGGCCTCGTGATGTCGATCTCACCGGCGCAGCGCATCCCGTACATGTCGAGGTAGGCCTGGATGGCGTCCCGCGCCTGCGCTCCGCCCGAGAGCCCTTCCAGCTCGTTCAGGAAGCCTTCGTCCTCGACGTTCTGCAGAAAGGTCACCACGCTCGGATGCCGGCGGATCACGTCCGCGACGTCCAGGAGCGCCAGCCCCATCTCAGACGTGACGTTGTGGGCCACGGACTGCGTCAGCGTGTCGGCTGCGTTCTTCTCTCCCAGCCACACCTCCAGGTGCTCGTTGAGCCACCACGAGGCCTCCATCGCCCCCATGAACACCTGATGGCTTCGCGGATCGAAGAGGATCCGCTTCAGCTCCGGGATGTCCGCCAGGATGAACTCGAGCAGCGCCGATCCGGATTTCGTCCGGATCTCACGCTTCAAGGCCGTGATCGAGGCCTGGCTGCGCCCGATCAGCTCGGTGACGATGGCCGGATCGGTCTCGATCGGGTCGGGCGCGCCGGCAGACGGCGGCCCGGCGGGACCCTCGTCCGGGAGCGAGGGGACGAAGTCGCCGCGTTCGAGGATCGTCTGCAACGCGTCCCCGGTCAGCGGATCGCCTCTCCCGATGACCTCTAGGAGAGCTACCCGAGTCGTCGGCGAGGCCAGTCGCCGGGTGACGTCGACGAACAGCCTGCCGCCGGCCTCGTGCATCGGCGGGAGGGCCGTCAGCTGGAACAGGGAGAGCCCCAGTGGCTTCATCGCGTCGGTCATCATCTGCCCATGACCGACGGAGACGTAGACGTGGTTCTCTCGGTCGCCGGCCGCGGGGATCGGGAACAGCGTCGTGATCGGCCGGCTCTGGAGGATCCAGAAGTCGCCGTCGGCCAGGCACCACTCGATGTCCTGGGGACCGCCGAAGTGCGCTTCGATCCGCCGGCCCAGCTGCGCGAGTCGCACGATGTGCGCATCCGTCAGCGCTGCCTGCTGCTGGCGCTCCGGCTCGATCGCCTGCTGATGCGTCCCGCCTGCCGGCGAGGCGTGGATGGCAAGCTGCTTGGTGGCGAGCGCCTTGGCGACGATCTCGCCGTCCCGCACTCTGTAGACGTCCGGGTTCACCAGGCCTGAGACGAGGGCCTCGCCCAGGCCGAAGCTGGCCTCCACGCAGGCGACCTTCCGGTTGGAGGTGACGGGGTCGGCCGTGAACAGGATGCCGGCCGCCTGCGGGAGGACCATCTGCTGCACGACCACGGCCATCTGGACTCTCCGGTGGTCGAAGCCGTTGCGCAGACGGTACGTCACGGCCCGCTCGGTGAAGAGCGAGGCCCAGCACCGGCTGATGTGCCGGAGGATCGCAGCCGGCCCCGCGACGTTCAGGTAGGTGTCCTGCTGGCCGGCGAAGGAGGCCGTCGGCAAGTCCTCCGCCGTCGCGCTGGATCGGACGGCGTAGGCGGCCTGCTCGCCGATCCGGGCGAGCCGGCGCGTGATCGCCGACGCGAGATCCTCAGGGATCGCGATCCCTTCGAGGGCCCGGCGGATCTCCGCGCTGAGCGCGCGTATGGCCTCCCGGTCGTCCGGCTTCACGCGCGCCAGCCGGTCGAGCCGATCGTCGATCGACGGCGCCTGCCCCAGGATCCGCTGGAAGGCGTCCGTCGTGACGCAAAAGCCAGCCGGCACACGGATGCCGTCGATCCGCGAAAGCTCTCCCAGGTGCGCACCCTTGCCGCCGACGACCGCGACCTGGGCCTGGTCGATCTCCTGGAAATCCAACACGTAGCCGCCCATCCGCCACCTCCCTCGGAGTTGACCCGAGTCCACTCCTGTTGCTTGGCTTCAGCCTGCAGCGGGCGATTATGCGGCACGAATCACGGCCTCATGAGAGGCCCCCGTCTGGTATAAGTTGGAAGTGGAGAGGTTGCGGATGGGCCTCGGTTGCCATCCTGCGTGCTCCTGCGTTGCGCGGCGGGGCGGGGCCGAGCACGGCGACACAGGCGGCCAGTGACCCGCCCGCGAAAGGGGCGCTGGCTCCGGCTGTCGGTCAGCGTGGCCGGTAGACGTCGCGCCGATGTCCGATCGCGGGGACTCGAGCGAGTCGTTGATCCTCGACCAGCTCGTAGATGATCGTGTACGGGCCGCGCCGTGCGGACCAGTGACCGTCGTGCTCGAGGACGAGACGCTTACCCGCCGCGTCGGATTCTCCGCGATCGCGTCGCGGGTCTCGAAAACGGCTGCGGCGACTGCGATCGGAAGCTTGTCGAACTGGCGGCGTGCCGGGGCCACCACCGTGACACGGCGAGGTGCGGCGCGTCGAGGCTGCGCAGATCATCCCCGGTCGCGAGCCGCACGGCATCCTCGACCAGTCGGACAGGATTACCTGCAACTCGCTCGGACTCGTGAAGACCCGCATCTCCCGGCAGCTGGCGCTACGGTCTATGGGGTCCTGGTGTCCGTCGGAGTCATCACGCCGGTCAGCGGCAAGAACGGGAGCGCCTTCCCGTGACGGGCGACGACCGTCTCGCTGCCCACCTCGGGGAGAGATACGCGATCCAGGTGGCGGCGATCGATGCGCTGGACGTCGGCGTGTTCCGGGTGGACCGCACCGACGGCCCGAGCTGGGTCGCCCGTGTCTTCCCGGCGGCGCGGCCCCTGGACGGCGTCGAGGGCGACGCCGCGATCCTGCGCGCGTTGGAGCAGGCTGGGTTCCCGGCCGAGCGGTGCGCGCGCCCTGACCCCGTGTCCGCCCTCGCGGGACAGGGCGTGCTCGTCACCGAATTCGTCGAGCGCGGCGAACGGCTGCGTCCGGGAAGAGCCGGGGCGATCCTCGGCGGTCTGCTCGGCCGGCTGCACGCGAACCCGGGTACCGGGCTGCGCGAGGGTGGGGCTTGGCATCACCTCTCGTTCGTCGGTGGACCGCGCGAGGAGGTCGCCGCCGCGAGGGAGCTGCTCGAGGTTGCCCGGTCAGGCGTCGGGGCCCGCGAGCTTCGGCTCTACGACCGCCTGCGTGACGAAGTCGAGACGACCGACGATTGTCACGACCTGCCGCACGCGTTCGTGCACCCGGACTTCGTGCTCGCCAACGCGATCCCGACCACGGACGAGCGACTGGTCATCGTCGACTGGGCCGGCGCCGGCCGGGGACCCCGCCTCTGGTCACTCGGCTTTCTGCTGTGGGCCGCCGGGGCCCTCAGCCCGCGGCTCGTCGACGTCGTCGTCTCGCGCTACCGCAGGCACGTCACGCTCGAGCCCGAGGAGATCGCCCGCCTTGCCGGCGCGATCCGCGCCCGACCGTTGATGCTCGAATGCTGGGCGTTCTGCGCCGGGAGAAGACAGCTCGCAGACGCCGCGCGGCGAGCGTCTGACGCGGCCGGGCTCGCCGAGACGATCAGCACGCGGGCACGCCTGGCTTTCGAGAACGACGACGGGTAGCCGAGCCCGGTCATACGCCTCCCCGATCGCCCGGTCGCCCGCGTCCCCGCGGTCCCCGGCGGTCGTCTGGTCGCCGGCCGGCCGAGTACGCTGTAGCCATGGACACGACGCGCACTGGAACACTCGTCAAGGTCGCCGGCGCCGGCCCGACGCTCGACGGAATCGTCTTCGACACGCCGAGCCGAACGAAGGTCGTCGTCGCCGTCGTCGACTCGGGCCGGGGACCTGTCTTTCGAACCGTCCACCCGAACGCGCTGACCGAGCGGACCGAGGACGGACCCCACGATCCGGCGCTCCGCCTGCTGATCAAGCGGACACCGGCGCCGACTCGCGCCACGGATCGCAGCGCCCCGGGCGCCGGGCGCCGGGATGCCGGCCATACGCGTGTGGCGATGCACCGCACGACCGGCAAGTAGCCGCCCGAACCGACCGGCGAGACGCCGAAACCCGGCGCCGCGGCGCCGCCCGCGAGGACAGCGCCGCGCGACCGCCTCGCTACATGACGAGGATCGGCCGGGCCTCGACGCGCCCGTGGGCTGCGGCCGGGATCTTCGCGGCCAGCGCGACGGCCTCGGCCTCGTCGGCGACATCGAGCACGTAGAACCCGATGACCTGCTCGCCGCCGGGGGCCGCCGGACCGTCGGTCGCTGATGTCTGGCCATCGCGGAGGGTCACCGTCTTGGCCGTCGTCGACGCCTGGACCGGATCGCCGGCCTTGAGCGCCCCACTCGCGCTCACCTCCTCGAAGAACGCCCCGTAGGCCGCGTAGATCGCCTGTGCCTCGGGTGAGTCCTGCGGCGGAAATCCGTTCTCGTCGGCGTAGAGCAGAAACAGATACTTCATCGGACACCATCCCTCGTTGCGGCCGGCGCCAGTCACCGGCATCTACGACTACGACGCGCGCGTGTCGACGATTTCGACAGCGTCGGTCGAGATTGACGCTGGGTTCGACTCGACGCGGCAGCAGCGGAGGCTCGTCGTCGCGACGTCCGACGATCCCGCGCGCGCGTCGCCGAAGGCGACGCGGCCAGCCGGCCCGCCGACCCGCCGACCCGCCGACCTAGAGCTCGCCGTCGTAGTAGTCGACGGCTCCGTCGGCCCGGCGGAGGATCACGTGGTCGTCGGAGTTGCCCGGCCAGACGCCGATCTTGTCGCTGTCGGGATAGACGGCGACGGCCGGCTCGCGGGCGCTCGAGAACATCATCAGCCGGGCGGTGGCCGGGTCGCGGTTGGTCGCCTTGTGGGCGCCGGCTGGTCCGGGTGGGAAGCAGACGATGTCGCCGCGGCCGAGCTGGGTCTCCCCGTCCGGCGCGCGGAGGACGACGGCGCCGTCGAGGACGACGAGCCACTCCTCCTCGTATTCGTAGTGGTAGGGGCAGACGCTCTGGCCGGGCGGGACCTCGTAGACCCTGACCGTCAGTGCCTGGCCGCCGGCCGCCGCGCCGACGCGGGCCTCGGCCGCCCGGTAGCCGTCGGGGTCGGTCTCGTCGGGCTTGCAGGCGTCGGTGAAGATGTTGGGTCGGGGCATTCGAGAGATCCTCGCACCCTGGCCGGTCGTCTACCCGACGAGCTTGCCGGGGTTCATCACGCCGGCCGGGTCGAGCCGCGACTTCGCCGCGCGGAGCAGGTCGGCACCGGTCCTGCCGATCTCCTGGTCGAGCCAGGCCGCGTGATCGCGGCCGACCCCGTGGTGGTGGGTGAGCGTGCCGCCGCCGGCGATGATCGCGTCGGTCGCCGCGGCCTTCGCGGCGTGCCACTGCTCGATCTCGTGGCCGTCCTGCTGGCGGGCGATCACGGTGAAGTAGAGCGAGGCGCCGGATTCGTAGAGGTGCGAGATGTGACACATCACCAGGGGGTGGGTACCCCGGTCGCCGAGACTCTGGCGCAGGGCGGCGCCGACCAGGTCGCGCAGGGCGAGCAGGCCCGACCAGAGGCCGGCCGTCTCGACCGTGTCGACCATCACCCCGAGCGAGAGCATCTCGTCGCGGATGTATCCGGCCGCGAAGCGCCCGAGCGCCCACGCCCGGCCGGGCGAGCCGCCGAGCGGGAGGCCGCCGGCCCGTCGCAGGAGGGCGATCGAGTCGCCCGAGCGCTGTCTGACGTCGTCGTCGCCGCCCTCCCAGCCGAAGATCCCGAGGCAGCCGCCGGTGTACCCGCGGGCACGGATGTATCCGCGACCAACCTTTCCCTTGAGCCCGCCGTCGCCGGCCATCGCCATCGTCAGGCGGGTCTCCTCCTCGTCGGAGAGCCGGGCGATGTCGGGGGCCCTGCGTTCCTGGGCGACCAGGCGCAGGGCTTGGGCGCCCTGCTCGAAGGTCTCGAAGAAGACCGCCTCGTAGTGGGTCTGGGCGGGCCGGGGCCGGACGTGGAGGCTGACCTCGGTGATCACGCCGAGCGTGCCCTCCGAGCCGACGATCAGGTGACCGAGGTCGGGGCCGGCGGCGCTCGCGGGTTGGGCGTGGAGGTCGAGGTCCCCGGCCGGGGCGGCGAGCCGCAGCCCGCAGACGAGCTCGTCGATCCGCCCGTAGCCGTTCGAGGCCTGGCCGGCCGACCGGGTCGCCGCGCAGCCGCCGATCGTGACGTACTCGAAGCTCTGGGGGAAGTGGCCGAGGGTGAGACGGTGGGCGGCCAACTCGGCCTCGAGGGCAGGGCCGCGGGTGCCGGCGGCGACCCGGACGACGAGCGACTCGCGGTCGACGGCGATCAGGCCGCGGAGGTGGCGGAGGTCGAGCGAGATCACCGTGTTGTGGCGACCTCGCAGTGGAGCGACCCCGCCGACGACGGTGGTCCCCCCGCCGAAGGGGACGACGGCTACGCGCATCCGGGCGCAGGCTGCCAGCAGGGTGGCGATCTGGTCGTGCGACTCGGGGAAGACGACGGCGTCGGGTGCCGACTCGGGGGCGCCGGCCCGCTGGCGGACAAGGTCGGGATAGCTCTTGCCGGCGGCGTGGACGACCCTGACCTGGTGGTCGGTGAGGACGCGGGCGGCGCCGACGGCTTCGGTCAGCCCCCGCAGAGCGGCCCGGCCGAGGACCGGGGCAGGGAGCGTGACCTGCTCGAGCTCGACCGGTCGACGCGGCTCGTCGGCGATCCCGACCTCGTCGCGGAGCAGGTCGACGGCGTGGGACGGGAGGGCCGGCGGGTGGTCGGGGTCCCCCCAGCCCCACCAGCGCATGTCCTCCGCGGCCATCGCCGTGTCGTGGTCGGCCGCCAAACCCGAGTCAACCGGAGTAGGTGATCAGCGTCTGGACCGGGCATGGGAGCTGGTCCCGGCCGCCGAGGTCGGCGAGCTCGATCAGGAAGGCCGCGCCGACGACGTTGCCACCGAGGCGGGTGACAAGCTCGCAGAGCGCCCTGGCGGTTCCGCCGGTCGCGAGGAGGTCGTCGTGGACGAGGACGTCGACGCCGTCGAGGACGGGATCGGTGTGGAGCTCGAGGCTGGCCTTCGCGTACTCGAGCTCGTAGCTCGCGCTGACGGCGTCGTACGGGAGCCGGCCGGGCTTGCGGGCCGGGACGAAGCCGGCGCCGAGGCGAACGGCGAGCGCCGGGCCGAGGATGAACCCGCGGGCCTCGGCGCCGATCACCAGGTCGACGTGGGTCCCGGCCGCGAGACCGGCGAGGCCGTCGACCGCGGTCGCGAGGGCGCGGGGGTCGGCGAGCAGGGGCGTGATGTCCCGGAAGAGGATCCCCGGGCTCGGGAAGTCGGGAATTGCCCGGATCAGGGACCGCAGGTCGACGGCCGGGGCCATCAACTCAGTTGGCGAGCTTGCGGAGGTCGCGGATCAGGAGGAGGTGCTTGAGGTGGGTGGCGACGGCCGCGAGGTTCTCGAGCGCCTCGACGGCCTCCCGCCGGCGCTGGGGGTTGCGCGAGCGGAGCGCCGGCTCGAGGATCTGCTGGAGCAGGCTGGCCTCGCGATCGGCCGACGAACGGAAGACCCGGAGGTTGCGACCGCCGACGCCGTAGCGGGCGAGCTCGGTGACCGCACGGATGATCTCGCGCTCGGTGTCGTCGTAGCAGAGCACGCCGTCGCGCTTCTCGCCCTTGATCACGCCGTAGTCCTCGAGCTCGGCGATCAGCCGGGGGTCGGCCTGGGTCGCCTCGACGACGTCGGCGAGCGTGTAGTAGGCGGCCGCCTCGGTCACGCTGACGGTCGGCCGCCAGCGCCGGCGGGCCTCGGCCGGAGCCGCGGCCGGAGCGAGGTTCGGCTCGGCCCCGCGGCCGGAGGCGAGCTCCTGGCGGATCACCCGAAGCGGGAGGAACTCGTCACGCTGGAGGCGGAGGATGGTCCGCAGGCGGGCGACATCGGTCGGGCTGTAGAGCCGGTAGCCGCCCGACGTCCGGCGCGGGGTGAGCAGCTTCTGATCCTCGAGGTAGCGGATCTTCGAGATCGAGATGTCCGGGAAGTCCTGGAGCAGGCTCTTGCAGACCGCGCCGATCGTGATCGACTTCTGGGCGGGCACCGCCGGCCGGGCGGAGTCGGGGAGATCGATGTCGGGAACCGTGGTCATCGGGCGCGGTAGGCGAGCTTGTATTTGCCGACCTGGAGCTCGTCGCCGTCGGCGAGCCGCTGGGAGTCGATCCGGGTCCGGTTGACGTAGGTGCCGTTGAGCGAGCCGCAGTCGTCGAGGAACCATTCGGTTGCGCGTCGGATCAGGAGGGCGTGGTCGCGGGAGACGGTGACGTCGTCGAGAAAGAGATCGGAGTCCGGTCGCCGGCCGATCGTCATCCGCTCACCCGAGAGGGCGATGCTCTCGCCGACGCGGCCGCCTCCCGAGCGGATCACGAGGGCCGCGCCGTGGTTGACGACCTCCTCCAGGTCGACCGGGATGAAGTCGCCGGTCTCGCCGAGCCGGTAGGTCGCCGTCGACGGCTCGAGGCCGGTCTCGTGGACGATCGGGGCGCCGCATTTCTGGCAGAAGTTCGCGGCCTCGTCATTGACGAAGCCGCACTCCCCACAGTGCAGTGCCACTAGTGGCCCATCCTCTGGCGGGTCCGGCCGGCCTAGGCACCGCCGGGCATCGGGCCGGCGGACGTGCGACCGGAGAGGATGTCCGAGAGGCGCTCGACGTCCGCGCCGCTGATGATCTCGCCGCCGCCTTCGTGCTTCTGGCGCAGGCGATTGACGAGCTCTGCGCGGAGGATGTCGATCTTGCCGTGCAGGAGGCGGCGCCGGTAGGAGATCTCGACCTCCTCCTCGCTGAGCTGGTGAATCAGGTCCTTGAGCTCGGGATCGGTCAGGGAGCCGAGGTCGGGAAAGGTGTCCATGTTCTCCTCCGGGCGGATGGGGCTCGCAGTATAACCCGGCCGGTCCGACGTTCAAGCTGAGCTTGAGACTGGTCGACGGATGTTCGAACGCGATCGGTCAGGGGCCCGGGCTGGTCTGAGCTGCCGCGGGCGGCGGTGCGTCGGCCGGCTCGCGGAGTTGGCGGACGCCGTCGTGTACGTAGAGCAGCGTGGCGACGTAGGCGAGCGCGAGCCCGAAGTAGAGGAAGCCCTCGCCGACCGCGCGGGCGCCGGCCATCGCGAGGAAGACGCCGAGCATCGTCGGGCCGACGGCGATCCGGCCGGGCCAGTTGATCCGCAGCTCGAGGCCCTTGCGGACCCAGAGCGGACCGACCGCGAGCATCAGGACCTCGCGGGCGAGCAGGACGCCGATCACCCAGCGGGGGAGCAGGCTGAAGTGCCAGCAGACGATCACGCCGCTGAGGACGAGGGTCCGGTCGATCAGGGGGTCGAGCATCGCGCCGAGCCGGCTGTACTGGCCGGTGATGCGGGCGGCGATCCCGTCGGCGTAGTCGGTCACGCCGGAGATGAAGTAGAGCGTCGCCGCGAGCGGGACGACCCCGTCGGTCGAGCTGAACTCGAGAACGAGGAAGACCGGGATCAGAGCGGCGCGGACGAAGCCGATCGCGTTGGGGATCGTCCACGGATTCCATGGCGCCCCGGCCTGGGTCGCGGGCGGCGGGGGGCCGGACCGGTCGATCCCGAACAGGCGCTTCTTGGTCAGGGCGCGGTCAGCCACAGCTCTCTCACCGCCGGACCGAGGCCTTCGAGCGGGAGTCCGGGGAGCGCTTCCTGTCCGCGGCGACGGACGACCTCGACCAGGCCGCTCTCGAGCGATCGCCTGCCGACGGTCAGGCGGATCGGGCAGCCGAGCAGGTCGGCGTCGGCGAACTTCTGGCCGGGGCCGATCTCGCGGTCGTCGAAGACGACGTCGAGCCCGGCGGCCTCGAGGTCGGCGTAGACCGTCTCGGCGAGTTCCCGCTCGGGCGTCCCGGTCCGGCCGACGGCGACGAGATGAACGTCGAACGGGGCGATCGCGCGGGGCCAGGAGATTCCCCGGTCGTCGGCGAACTGCTCGACCGCGGCCGCGGCGATCCGGGCCGGCCCGATCCCGTAGCAGCCCATGCAGATCAGCTGGTCGTGGCCGGTCTCGTCGAGGTAGGAGGCGCCGAGCGGCTTGGAGTACCGGGTCCCGAGCTTGAAGATGTTGCCGATCTCGATCGCCGGCTCGACGCGAATCGGGTTGCCATGCACGAGATCCCCAGGTTCGACTGATCGTATGTCTGACCGCTCACAACGGAAGTCACGGCCGGGCTCGACACCGAGCAGGTGGGTGTCGGGCAGGTTGGCTCCGGTGACATAGCCGCCGGGGGCGACGGCGTCGTCGAGCAGGATCGGAGCGTCGATGCCGACCGGCCCGATGAAGCCGACCGGCCCGATCCGATCGGCGATCTCGGCCTCGGAGGCCGGGCGCCAGGTCTCGCCGAGGGCGTTGGTCAGCTTGATCTCGTTGACGCGGTGATCGCCTCGCACGAGTACGACTACGAGGCCGCGATCCTCGGCGATCACGGGGAACGCCTTGAGCAGGGCGCCGGCGGGGACGCCGAGCGCGGCGGAGACCTGGGCGACTGTGCGCAGACCGGGCGTCGCGACCGGTTCGGGCGCCGCGAGCGGATCGGGCAGGTCGACGTGCTGGGGGTCGGCGGTCGCGACCTCGACGTTGGCGGCGTAACCCTGCGCGAGGGCGACGTCGTCCTCGCCGGCGGGACACGGGGCCATGTACTCGTGGGCGTCGGTGCCGCCCATCATCCCGACGTCGGACTCGACCCGGTACCAGCGCAGGCCGGTGCGCTCGAAGATCCTCGCGTAGGCGACGGAGTGCTTGTCGTAGCTCTCGTCGAGCCCGGCCGGGTCGCGATCGAAGCTGTAGGAGTCCTTCATGATGAACTCGCGCGTGCGCAGGACGCCGGCCCGGGGCCGCGGCTCGTCGCGCTCCTTGACCTGGATGTGGTAGAGCATCAACGGGAGGTCGCGGTAGGAGCGAACGACCTGGGCGACGTGGGAGGTGACGACCTCCTCGTTGGTCATCGCGAGGACGAGCTCGGCCTGCTTGCGATCGTGGAGCTTGAAGAGCTCGGGGATCCCGGCCCGGCCGGTCTTCTTCCAGAGCTCGGCGGGCTGGAGGACGGGCATCAGGATCTCCTGCGCGCCGATCGCATCCATCTCCTGGCGGATGATCTCCGCGACCTTCCGGTGGACCCGCCAGCCGGCGGGAAGCCAGCTCCAGAGGCCACTGCCGACCTGTCGGATCAGGCCGGCGCGGACCATCAGCTTGTGGGAGATCGCCTCGGCGTCGGTTGGAGCCTGCTTCTCAGTGGGTAGGAGATAACCAGCGAGGCGGGTCATTGCCGCAAGCCTAGTGGTCGGGGTCGTTGCGGCCTTGGCAACGGGGGGCCGGAAGACCCGCAGGGTAGATAGTGTGGCAAAGAGCCACCGACCTTTTGAGAAGGAGACGAGATGGGATACGTCCTACCGGACCTGCCGTACGCGCCTGAGGCGCTCGAGCCGCACATCGACGCGAAGACGATGTCGATCCACCACGATAAGCACCATGGGACCTACGTGACGAAGGTGAACGCCGCGATCGAGGGGACCGATCTCGACGGCAAGCCGATCGAGGATCTCCTCAAGTCGCTGGACAGCGTGCCGGCCGATAAGCAGAAGGCGGTCCGCGACAACGGCGGCGGCCACTACAACCACACGCTGTTCTGGGAGTGCATGAGCCCGCAGGGCGGCGGCGCGCCGAGTGGCGATCTCGCCGCGGCGATCGACGCGGCGTTCGGGTCGTTCGCCGACTTCCAGGACAAGCTCAAGACGGCCGGTCTGGGCCAGTTCGGATCGGGCTGGGCATGGCTGGTCCACGACGGATCCGGCCTTGCGGTCGTCTCGACCGCCAACCAGGACAGTCCGATCTCGACGGGTCAGACGCCGCTGCTGGGCGTCGACGTCTGGGAGCACGCGTACTACCTCAACTACCAGAACCGCCGGCCGGACTACATCGACGCGTGGTGGAACACGGTCGACTGGGGTACCGTCGCAAGTCGTTTCGCAAGCGTCGGCTGACCGCAGCACCGCGACTTTCGGGTCGGTAACCTCGTTCGTATTGGGGAGGACGCGAAATCGCGTCCTCCCTTCTCCGTCAATCCGGTCCAATCGACTCCACGAGGCCCATGAACCGAACAAGGCTGACGTCGCTCCTGCTGGGGATCGTGGTGACGATCCCGATCGCCGCGTGTGGTGCGAGCACCGCGCAGGCAAGTCCGAACCAGATCTCGATCATGCAGGACGACGATCAACTGGTCAATGGGAGCGCTTCCCGCGCGGACCACGCCCTACGGGTGATGGCGAGCCTCGGCGTCGAGTACGTCCGGGTGACCGTGCTCTGGAGCAACGTCGCGCGTGGCGTCAAGGCCGGGGCCGGCTTCGACGCGAAGAACCCGGCCGACTACCCGCACGCCAACTGGGACCGGTACGACAACCTGGTCCAGAACGCGAACAACGACGGGATCGGCGTGTACCTCGACATCACGGGACCGGGACCGGGCTACACGCACGCGAAGGCGCCGGCGGCCGACAGCAAGTACAACGCGGCCTGGATGCCGAACGCGACCCAGTTCTACCGGTTCGCGTACGCGGTCGGCAAGCGATACTCGGGGACCTACCACAAGGAGACTGGGTCCCGTCAACTGCTCCCGCGGGTCAGCTTCTGGTCATTGTGGAACGAGCCGAACCAGGCCGGCTGGCTGGCGCCGCAGTCGCTGATGAGCCCGGTGACCCACAAGGTGATCCCGTATGCGCCGAGCGCATACCGGCTGCTCTACCTCCAGGGCCGGGCGGCGCTGACGGCAACGGGGCACGACAAGGACTTCATCGTCGCCGGCGAGACCGCGCCGAGCGGCCGGGGCCCGCTGTCGGTCAACGATCCGCTGTCGCCGGTCCAGTTCATCCAGGAGATGCTCTGCGTGAACGGGGCGAACGTCCCGTACACGGGGAACTCGGCGACGGCCCGGAACTGCTCTGAGTTCGCGAAGTACGGACCGATCAAGGCGTCGGCGTGGGGACACCACCCGTATACGAAGGCCGTCCCGCCGGAGACGACGCCGGCGGCGGGAGACATCACGATCGACAACCTCCCGTCCCTGACGACGCTGCTCGACGGCCTGGCGGTGACGACCGGGCACATCAGCTCGAACCTGTCGGTCGTGCTGTCGGAGTTCGGCTACGAGACGAACCCGCCGGACCCGTTCGCCGGGACGTCGGTCGTGAACCAGGCGGCCTGGGACAACGAGGGCGACTTCCTCGCGTACTCGGATCCGCGGGTCGTCGGGATGACGCAGTTCCAGCTCAAGGACGCCGGACCGGACAAGAAGCACCCGGCGACGTCGAAGGCGTACTGGGACACCTACCAGGCAGGCCTCGAGACGGCGGCCGGGCACCAGAAGCCGTCCTACCAGGCGTACGTCCTCCCGTTGGTGACCTACAGCGGGGGGACCGACCCGACGACCGGGGCTCCGCTGACCGGCTTCTGGGGACAGCTGCGGTTCCTGCCGCACTCGTTCTCGGACCTGACGACGCCGCAGACCGTGCAGTTCATGTTCGAGGCGATCCACACGACGACGTGGGTTCCGATCGGCGCGCCGGTGTCTGTGACCAACGGCCACGACTTCTTCACCGGGACGATGCCGTATCCCGGGCCGGGGGCGATCGAGGCGACCTGGGCGGCGCACATGCCGCCGTACCACGAGACCAGCCGGGCGGCGCCGGTGCCGAACCCCGGCGCGGCGGGCATCTCGTAGCGGTTCGACGGCCGGGCGAGCGGCGCGGTCGACCTCAGCCGGCGGCGTCTGACTTCACGAGCGCGACAGTCGTCGGTCGCGCAGCTCGTCAAGGGCGAGGGCGCCTGCGCCGGCCAGGGCGAAGCCGGCCGCGCCGAGCGCCCAGCCGGCAAGGACGTCGGTGAGGTAGTGGACGCGAACCGAGATCAGGAGGGCGCCGATCAGCACGATCAGGAGGCCGGCAGCCCAGATCAGGACCCTGCCGGCTGGGTGGCCGATCAGCCGGGCGATCACGATCGCGATCACGAGCAACCCGACCGAGAGGGCGGCCTCGGCCGAGGGGAACGAGTAGCCACCGGCCACGATCAACGAGCCAGGCGGCCGGGGTCGGGCGTCGGCCGCCTTGGCGATGTGGTCGGCGACGGCGACGAGGGGATAGCCGACGACGATTACCGCGGCATCGAGCCAGCGGCGGCGGATGGCGAGCACGGCGAGGAGGAGGAGCACGAAGAGGGCTGCGAGCGGCGGGCCGAGATCAGCGAGCAGCTTGACGGCGCGGGCGAGCAGCGATCCTCGGGTGGTCGCCAGGAGGTCGAAGGCGCGGCGATCCACGCCGGGTGTCGGACGGCGGACGGCGACCCAGATCAAGGCGAGCAGGGCCCCGCCGGCGCAGGCGCCGGCCAGAAGGCCGCCGATCGCCGTAGCCCGGGATCGGCGGGTTGACCGGAAGCTTGTCATCGCCGTGAGGGTAGGGCCGGAACGCTCGGCTCGGCGACGTGCGGTCAGGTCCGGCTGAAGCGGCGCCCGGTGACCGGTGAGTCGGCCTCGTCGAGCGGGGCGATCGGATCGCCGGTGGCGAGCGCGGCGACGAGCTCGGAGTCGGCCTGGTCGTCGGCGGCTGCCTTGGCCTCGAGGGCGGCGAGCCGCTCCGGGGTGATCGCCGTGGCGTCCTCGTTCTCGGCCAGCCATTCGCGGGCGGCGGATGCCTGCTGTTCGTCACGGACGACGGTCTTCCCGGCGGCGTAGAACCGGTCGATCTCCTTGAACAGCTCGTCGACGAGCTCGCCGGTCGGGACCTTCTTGAGCGGCTCGCCGCGTGAGTAGATCATCCCCATGTCCTTGGCGCCGGTGATCCCGAAGTCGGCCGACTTGGCCTCGCCGATGCCGTTGACGGCGCACCCGAGCACGGAGACCTCGATCGCGTCGGGGTAGGCCTCGAGGCGGCGCTCGACCTCGGCGACTACGGTGTCCATGTCGAACTGGAGGCGGCCGCACGTCGGGCAGGCGATCAGGACGGGGCCGCGTTCGCGGAGCTTGAGGGCCTTGAGGATCTCCCAGGCGACCTTGACCTCCTCCTCGGCGTGGAACGTCGAGAGCGAGATCCGGATCGTGTCGCCGATCCCGTCGGCCAGGAGCGTGCCGAGGCCGACGGCCGACTTGAGCGAGCCGGACCACTTCGTGCCGGCCTCGGTGATCCCCAGGTGGAGGGGGTAGTCGATCCGGTCGCTGAGCAGGCGGTTCGACGCGATCGTGTTGGGGACGTTGGTCGACTTGATCGAGACCTTGAAGTCGTCGAAGCGGAGCCGCTCCATCAGCTCGACGAACTCGACCGCGGCGGCGACGAGGGCGTCGACCGGGCTGCGGGTCTCGAGGTCGTGGAGATGCTTGGGCAGCGAGCCGGAGTTGACGCCGATGCGCATCGGCGTGCCGGCGGCCCGGGCCCGTTCGACGACCTCGGCGACCTTGTCGGGCCCGCCGATGTTGCCGGGGTTCAGGCGGACGCAGTGGGCGCCGGCGTCGATCGCCTTGAGGGCGAGCGTGTGGTTGAAGTGGATGTCGGCGATCACGGGAATCGGTGACTGGCGGACGATCGTCCGGAGGGCGTCGATGTCCTTGTCGCGGGGAACTGCGACGCGGACGATGTCGGCGCCGGCCTCGGCGACCCGGCGGATCTGGTCCATCGTCGCGGTCAGGTTGGCCGTCTCGGTCTTGGTCATCGTCTGGACGACGACCGGGGCTCCGCCGCCGATCGGTACGCCACCCACGTGGATCTGCCGCTTGGAAGCCATTGCCGGATTGTACGCGCAGGGGGACAAGCGCCGGACGGGGGTAACGGTACGCTCACGGCCGTGAGCGGCGCCGCCCTCGATCCGTGACCGGCCGGGGTGTGCGCTCGTGACGGGTCGGCGCATCTACGACACGGCCCGGGGGCCTCTCCCCCGTCTGGCCGAGCCGTTCGCCAGGCGGGCGCGGAGCCGTCGGCATGCGGAGTTCCTGGCGCTCGCCGGGGTTGACTCGTCGACGCGGATCCTCGACGTCGGCTGCGGGAGCGTCGGTCTGCTGGGCCGGGCGGGCGACCTCGATGTCACGGGTGTCGACCTGGCGCAGCGACCGGGATACGGCGGGCGCCTGGTGGTCGCCGACGCGGCCGACGGCCTGCCGTTCGGCGACGGTGAGTTCGATCTCGTGTACTGCAACAGCGTGATCGAGCACGTTCCGCCGGAGCGACGCGCCCGGTTCGCGGCCGAGTGCCGGCGGGTGGGCCGGGGCTGGTACGTGCAGACGCCGGCGGTGTCCTTCCCGGTCGAGCCGCATTCGCTGCTGCCGGGCGCCCACTGGCTGCCGGCGGGGCTGCGACGGTTCTACTGGCGGCTGGGCGCGGCAGGCCATTGGGAGGACGTCCGACTCCTGCGCCGCCGGGAGCTCGAGGGGCTGTTCGGGCCGGCGATCCCCGAGCGGTTCGGGCCGCTGACGAAGAGCTGGATCTGCGTACGTCCGCCCGGACCGGCGGCGGCCGGCTGAGCGCGAGCCGTGTGGGCCGGTCTAGGTCCCCGAGCTGAGCCGGGAGATGTCGTTGCTCAGGCCGCTGAAGACGAGGAATCCGAGCAGGACGAGGGGGACCGTGCTGAAGCGGACCATCGCGGCGGCGGAGATCCGCTTGCCGCGAACCTTCTCGCCGACCGCCCAGAGGATGTGGCCGCCGTCGAGCGGGAGAAACGGGAAGAGGTTGATCACGGCGAGGCTGAGCGAGATGAAGCCGAGGATCACGAGGCCGTACTGCGCCCCGTTGGCGACCGCCTCCTGAGCGACCTGGGTGACGCCGACGATGCTGGAGATCTGGTGGCGGGCCTTCGAGCTGGTGAAGGCGTCGCCGATGTTGGTGATCGTCTGCTCGGTGATGTTCCACATCTCGGCGCCGGCGGTCGTCGCGGCGGCGAGCGGGCCGAAGTGCTTGGAGGCCAGGCCGAAGCCGAAGCCGACGAGCATCCGCTTGGCCTTGGGGTCGTAGCGCGGCGTGACCGAGAGCGTGACGCGTCGTCCGGCGCGGAGCACGGTCAGGCTGAGCGGGGCCCGGCCGGTGCAGCCGGCGGTGAGTGGACCGGCACAGGAGTCAGCGGCGATCGTCCTGGTGATCTGGGCGACGGATCCGCCGTGGCCGTCGACGGCGAGGATCCGGTCGCCGAGCTTGAGGACGCCGTAGGCGGGGGCGGCCTTCTCGATCTCGGCGACGTTCGAAGCCGGGACGAGGGTCGTGACCGAGGGCGCAAGGTAGCTCATGGTGTTCTCGGCTCCGGTGGCGCCGGCGAGCAGGAGAACCCAGAAGATCGCGAACGCGATCAGGAAGTTGACGGCCGGTCCGGCGAAAATCACGGCGACCCGCTTCCAGGCCGGCTGGGTGTAGTAGGCGCGGGCGGCGACGTCGGGCTCGAGGCCCTCGATCTCGTGGGGGTTCATGCCGGTGATCTTCACGTAGCCGCCGAGCGGGATCGCGCCGATCCCGTACTCGGTCTCGCCGCGGCGAACCTTGAAGAGCATGGGCGGGAAGAACAGCGATGCTCGCTCGACGCGCATCCCGACTGCCTTGGCGACGGCGAAGTGTCCGAGCTCGTGGAGGATGATCAGGACGGCGAGACCGACCAGCGCGAGGACCAGGGACACACGAGCAGTCTGGCAGGCGCGGCTTAAGAGATCGTGAGCTGCTCGAGCTGATCGCGGGCGAGCTCGCGGGCGCGGCGGTCGACGTCGAAGAGCGTCTCGAAGGCGCGGACCGGCTGGGAGCCGAGCTCGTCGAGGACGGCGTCGATGATCTCGGCGATCGCGAGGAAGGAGACCCGGCCGGCGAGGAACGCGTGGACGGCGATCTCGTTGGCCGCGTTCAGCACGCACGGGGCCGTCCCACCGGCGAGGGCGGCCTCGCGGGCGAGCCGCAGACACGGGAAGGCGTCGGCGTCGACGGCCTCGAAGGTCAGGCTTCCGAGCGCGATCAGGTCGAGCGGGGCGACCGGGAGGGGGGCTCGGTCGGGGTGATGGAGGGCGTAGGAGATCGGCACGCGCATGTCGGGGTATCCGAGGTGGGCGAGGGAGGCGCCGTCACACAGCTGGACCATGCTGTGGATGATCGACTGGGGATGGACGACCACGTCGATGCGGTCGTACGGCGTGCCGAACAGGTGGTGGGCCTCGATCACCTCGAGGCCCTTGTTCATCAGGGTGGCCGAGTCGATCGTGATCTTGCCGCCCATCTCCCAGGTCGGGTGGCGCAGGGCCTGGGCGACGGTCACCGACTCGAGCTGGTCGGAGGTCCACCCGCGGAACGGGCCACCCGACGCGGTGATGACGAGCCGGTCGACGATGCCGGGCGCCTCCCCGGAGATCAGCTGGTGAATCGCCGAGTGCTCGGAGTCGACCGGGATGATCCGAGCGCCGGTGGCCTCGGCGAGGGCCATGACGAGCTCGCCGCCGACGACGAGGGACTCCTTGTTCGCGAGCGCGAGGTCGATCCCCTCGCCGAGGGCGGCGACGGTCGGGCCGAGGCCGGCCGAGCCGATCAGCCCGTTGAGCACGAGATCGGCGTCGGATTCGACGATCAGGCGGACGAGACCTGCGGCCCCGCCGAGGACCTCGCCGTCGGGCCAGGCGCGAGCGGCCTCGTCGGCGGCGTCGTCGTCGGTCAGGGCGATCCGCCGGACGCCGTGGGCGGTGGCCTGCTCGACGAGCGTCTGCCACGACGACTGAGCCGACAGGCCGACGAGCTCAAGCTCGCCTTCGGAGCGGTCGACCACGTCGATCGCCTGGACGCCGATCGAGCCGGTCGATCCGAGCAGGAGAACGCGACGGCCGGGCACACGGCAAGCCTGCCAGAAGTCGGCCGGACGGGGCCGACTCAGGGAATCGTGAGCGTGGCCAGGCCGGCCAGGCGTCCGGGGTCGGCGAGGCCGACCGTACCGCCGGGGCTCGGGCGCGGCGGCGTAACCCGGTAGAGGAGCTGGATGCGGTAGGTGCCCGAGCAGTACTCGCCGGAGAGCGGGGCGGCGAAGTGGACGGTCTGCCCGGCGCGTACGTCCCGGTCGAGGTCGACCCCGGTCTCGGTCGCGCAGCGCAGGCGCCCGGGCTGCGGATCGGCGTGGTCTCGCCAGTCGGGCAGCTGGATCAGGAAGCTGTATCCGGTTCGCTCGCTCTGGACGCCGACCCGCGCGCGGAAGCTCAGGTGCAGCACGGCGGTCGTGTCGCGGCCGGTCAGCTCCACGTGCAGCGTGGTCGTGAGCGCGGCCCGGCTCGGCAGGGGTTGGGAGACGGCGACCGGTCCGTGGGTCGGGCAGCTGCCGGCAGGACTGGCCGACGCGTGCACGAGGCAGGAGCTCGCGTCGCGGTAGTCGACGCGGACGATCACCGGTCCGACGGGCGTCTGGGTCGCTGTGTAGGGGACGAGTCGCGGCGCCGGGCGGGGCGCGGCTCCCGGCTCCGGGCGGGCCGCGGGCGTGCGGACGGGCAGGACCGGCTGGGCGGGTCGCCCGACGACCAGGTAGGCGCCGTCGGGGGCGCTCGCCTCGGTCGTCGCGGTGGCGCCTCCCGTCGCGTAGGCGATCGTCGTGGCATCCGGGCCGGCGAAGCCGAAGTCGAGCGACCGCAGACCGGCCGGGGGGCAGGTGTTTCCGGCGCGGGCGCCGAGCGTTCCACGCGGCTGGCAGCTGGTGATCATGCCGCTGGCCGGGAACATCCCGTCGTGGATCGCGATGTGGGGGTGGCCGGACCCGTCGAGCGGGACGCAGTCGTCCCGGTCGAGGACGACGCCGGGGCGGAGCTCGTGGAAGCGCCCGTCGTCGGCGAAGGCGCCGTCGGCGCCGAGCACGCCGAGCTCGCCGGCGACGATCCGACCGACCTGGAGGCAGGCGAATCCGCGGGACGTGTGGAAGACGCGGATGCCCCAGGGCGGGCCGCCGGCGGGATCGGCGACGCGAAGCGGGAGGAGCTCGACGGTCGCCGGCAGGGGGACGCCGAAGCCGGCGCCGGCCACGGGCCGACCGAACTGGTAGGCGACCGGCGAGCCGGAGGAGATCAGCCGGGCGACCCCCCAGGCTGCGCTGGTCAGGACAAGCAGCGCGAGGACGAGTGCGAGCGCCGCGGGCCGCCAGGTCCGCGGTCCGGTGAACGCCGCGGGCCGCCAGGTCCGTGGTCCCGTGAAGGCGGCGGGCAGCCGGGTCCGGAGCGGCCGGAGGACGCCGGGCCGCGACATCGACGACCTGGGAGAGCCGTCGACGAGCGGGTCGAGGCGACCGACGGCCGCGGACAGCTCGCGTTCGAGCCGATCGAATGCGTCGGTCATCTGGCCTCTCCCAGCCCGGTTCGCAGACGTGCCAGCCCGCGGTGGACGCGTTGACGAACGACCTGCTCGGAGCAGTTGAGGGCGAGCGCGATCTCGCAGTAGTCGCGCTCCTCGACGACGCGGGCGACCAACGCGCGTCGGGTCGGCTCGGGGAGGGCGTCGAGGGCCGCGTCGAGCAGAGCGCAGCCGTCGCCGGCCCGCTGGCTTACGGCATCGAGATCGGCGTCGTCGAGAACGACCGGCTCCATGCCGAGCCGGAGGCGCGCGGCGTCCTCGACCCTGCCGCGGCGGAGGCTCTCGCGCAGCTTGTTGCGGGCGATCCCGTACAGCCACGCGACGACCGGACCGTCGCCGGCGTATGACCGGGCGCCGATGACGACGGCGGCAAACGTCTCAGCCGCGAGATCGAACGCCTGCTCGCGGCCGGGGACCCTGCGGGCGAGGAAGGCGACGACACCGTCGAGGTGGGCTCGGTAGAAGGTCGCGAAGGCCTCCTGGTCGCCGGCGGCGATCCGCACAACCAGGTCATCGTCGCGGTCGGGATCGTCAGCCATACCCATACCGTTGCGCGAAGCGGCCGACTTGTGACGCGAACTCGGTGGGTTGGCCCTTTGCGCCGTTCGTCCGCGAATGGTTGCCTGGCCTGACGGTGCAGGAGTGGTCCCCAAGAAAAGTAGCTGACTGAGTCAGTCGGGTTCCGCGGTTATGGGCCGGCGGCGGCCCGGGCGTGTTGGACGCCGGCGATCTCGCTGGTCTTCGGGTCAGGTCCCCGTTCCGGGTGATATTCGGCGGCGGCTGTGCTGATCCGTCGAGGGGCCTGGGCGAGCGTGCCGTCGAGGATCGTTCGGGCCGGGCTCGGGCGCTCAGAGGCGGGCGAGCTCTCTGCGGGGAGTGGGTCATGGGAGCAGCGGACTCTCCAACGAAAGTAGTTGACTGACTCAGTCAGCTACTTTCGCGACGAAGGTCTCGCACCACCTCCGCCGCCCGGGAGGAGCCTGGTTGATCACATTCGACACTCCCGCACCCGGCCCGCACCCGCCCCGACCCCGGCGCCGCCCCGCCTCGACCCGACGTGCAGTCGGCCCAGCGAAGAGTGCGAAACCCGAGTGACTCAGGCAACCATTTCGCGGAGCAGCCGACCGCATCCTCCGATCTCCGTCACCCAGCCCGGCCCACCCCAGCCCAGCCACCCCAGGGCCCACCCCAGCCCGGCCCAGCCGATCGACCTTCGCGGGCCGGGCTGCTCAGAGCATCGCGTGCCAGCAGTAGTAGCCGACGACGACGGCGAACATCGCGGCGTCGAGACGGTCGAGGGCCCCGCCGTGGGGGCCGAACAGCCGGCCGGTGTCCTTGGTCCCGGCCTCGCGCTTGACGTAGGACTCGAAGAGGTCGCCGATCGGCGCGGCGATCGCGACGCCGATCCCGAGCAGGACGGCGTTGCCCTTGTGCATCCAGTCCTGGTAGAGGCTGGCAAACCAGACGGAGCCGATCGCGACGACGCAGCCGATCGCCAGGCCCTCGAGCGTCTTGTTCGGCGAGATCCGGGGGGCCAGCTTGCGCCGGCCGAACATCCGCCCGCCGAGATAGGCGCCGGTGTCGCCGGCGAACGTCCCGACGAGGATGTCGATGATCACGCCCTCCCCGTGGGGAAGATCGCGGAGGAGGACGGCGTGGGCCAGGGCGAAGCCGATCCACCAGACCCCGAGCAGGGTCACGGCGATCCCGATCGTGCTCCCCCGGGGAGCGACGACCGCCATCGCGAAGGCGATCGGGAGGAGCGCGACGGCGACCATCAGGATCTGGAACTGGCCGCCGAAGCGGGCGGCCAGGAGGAGTCCGATCAGACCGAGCAGGCCGACCAGGCGGAGCGGCTCGGCGTAGCCGAAGATCCGGTAGAGCTCGTCCATGCAGGCCCAGCCGACGACCAGCATCGCCAGAGTGAAGATCAGCCCGCCCTGGTCGACGATCAGGACGGCGACGAAGATCGCGGGGACCGCGACGATGATCCGCCGGCTCAGCTCCGAGCGCTCCGAGCGCGGCTCACGGCCCTCCCCCCCCGGCGCTCTGGCCGGCGTCCGACGGGAGCGCCCGGCCGGCCTCCGGCGGACCGACCCGCCGCCCGACCCGCCACCCGATCCGCCACCCGACTCGCCACCCGACCGGCCGCCCGACCCACGGGTAGTGGGACTCCGCCGGCCGGGCCCGCGCGGAGGAGTACGGCCGGTCGCCACTAGCCGGCCTCGTCCGCGGGGTTCATCTCCGGCCGCCGAAGCGACGCCGGCGGGCGGTGAACTCGGCCAGCGACTGCTGGAAGACGTCGCGGGTGAAGTCGGGCCAGAGTTCGTCGCGGAAGACGAACTCGGCGTAGGCGGACTGCCAGAGCAGGTAGTTCGAGAGACGCTTCTCGCCGCTGGTGCGGATGATCAGGTCGGGGTCGTGCATCTCGGGGGCGTAGAGCAGGGCGCGGAAGTCCTCCTCCTCGCCGCCTTCGAAGCGCCGGGCGGCGTCGAGGATCTCGGCGCGGCCGCCGTAGTTGAAGGCGACGAAGAGCGTGATCCGATCGTTGGCGTCGGTCAGGTCCTGGGCCCAGTCCATCTGGTCGGCGAGCGCGCCGGAGACGCCGTCGCGGCGGCCGATGAAGCGCAGGCGGACGCCCTCGTCGTGGAGCTCGGGCGTCTCGGCGATGATCCGCTGGCTGAACATCCGCATCAGGGCGCGGACCTCGGTCCGCGGGCGGGACCAGTTCTCGGTCGAGAAGGAGTAGACGGTCAGCTCCTTGACGCCGAGGTCGACGGCGTCGCGCAGGCGGGCCTTGACGATGTCGGCGCCGGCGCGGTGGCCGGCCGCGACGGAGACTCCCTGGCGTTTGGCCCAACGCCCGTTTCCGTCGGTTATGATCGCGACGTACCGAGGGCCGTCGCTCATCAGACCTCGAGGATCTCTTCTTCCTTGGTCTTCAGCAGTACATCCAGATCCGCGATGTGCCCGTCGGTCAGTTTCTGCAGGTCGGCCTCGGCCCGCCGCTCGTCGTCCTCACCAACGTCGCCCGAGTCCTTCAGTTCGCGGAGATCCTGCTTTACGTCGCGTCTGATGTTGCGGATCGCGATCCGCCCGTCCTCGGCGATGTGGCGGGCGACCTTGACGAGGTCGCGGCGGCGCTCCTCGTTGAGCTCGGGGATCGACAGACGCATCAGGTTGCCGTCGTTGGACGGGTTGAGGCCGAGATCGGAGTTGGAGATCGCCTTCTCGATCAGCTTCATCGCCGACTTGTCGTACGGCTGGACGGTGATCATCCGGGGCTCGGGAGCGGAGATCGTCGCCATCTGGCGGAGGGGTGTGATCGCGCCGTAGTAGTCGACGACGACCCGGTCGAGCAGGGCGGGGCTGGCGCGTCCGGTACGGACGGTCGCAAGCTCGTGATTTGTCGCCTCGACGGACTTCTCCATCCGTTCGCGGGCGTCGTCAAGTAGGTCTTCGATCATGTCGCCACCAACGTTCCGACCCTTTCACCGGACAATATCCGGGAGATGTTCGTCTCGTCGTCCATGTTGAAGACGTAGAGCGGGAGCTCGCTCTCCATGCAGAGTGTCAGGGCGGTCGCGTCCATCACGCCGAGGCGCTGCTGGACGGCGTCCATGTGGGTGATCTCGGGAATGAAGATGGCTTCGGGATCGAGTGCGGGGTCGGCGGTGAAGACTCCCTCGACGCCGTTCTTGGCCATCAGGATCGCCTCGGCGTGGATCTCCGAGGCCCGCAGGGCGGCGGCCGTGTCGGTCGTGAAGAACGGGTTTCCGGTGCCGGCGGCGAAGATCACGACGCGGCCCTTCTCGAGGTGGCGCATCGCCCGCCGGCGGATGTACGGCTCGGCGACCTCCTGGACGGTGATCGCCGACTGGACGCGGGTGTGGATGCCCTGCTTCTCACAGGCGTCCTGGAGGGCGAGGGCGTTGAGGACGGTCGCGAGCATGCCCATGTAGTCGGCGGTCGCCCGGTCCATGCCGGCGGCGGCGCCCTTCATCCCGCGGTAGATGTTGCCGGCGCCGACGACGATCGCGAGCTGGACGCCGGAGTCGACGACGGCCTTGACCTGACAGGCGATCGCCTTGATCCGGTCGGGGTCGACGCCGTAGTCGAGCTCGCCCATCAGGGCCTCTCCCGAGAGCTTCAGGAGGATGCGTTTGAAGACCGGCTCACCCACAGCGGGCCATGCTATTCGTTCGCCGGGGGGGCGCCGTCCGAACCGGGCACGACCCCTAGGACCCGATCGCGAAGCGCTGGAAGCGGCGGATCAGGACGTTCTCGCCGGTCTTCGCGGCGATCTCGTTCTGGAGGTCGCCGATCGTCTTGCCGGCGTGCTTGTCGGCGTTGACGTGGGGCTGCTTGAGCAGGACGACGGTCTCGTACCACTTGGCGAGCTTGCCGGCGGCGATCTTCGGGCGGATCTGCTCGGGTTTGTCGGCGGCTTCCTGCTCGAAGACGCGGAGCTCGGCGGCCCTGGCGTCGTCGGGGACGTCGGCCTCGGTCAGATACAGAGGCGCGGCGGCGACGACGTGGAGGGCGACGTCCTTGGCGAAGGCGACGAAATCGTCGTTGCGGGCGACGAAGTCCGTCTCGCAGTTGACCTCGACGAGGGCGCCGACCTTGGCGTTCGAGTGGATGTACGACTGGACGGTGCCCTCGGACGCGGTCCGCTCGCCGCGATCCTGGATCCGCTTGCCCTGCTTGACGCGGAGGATCTCGATCGCCCGGTCGACGTCGCCGGCGGCCTCGGTCAGGGCCTTCTTGCAGTCCATCATGCCGGCGCCGGTCCGGTCGCGGAGGGCCTTGACCTCGGAGGCCTTGATCTCGCTCATTTGGGGGTCACCTCAGCTGGGGTCGGGGGGGTCACCGTGCCCGCGCTCGGGTCAGCCGGTGTCTCGGGCGCGGCCGGCGGCGGGTCAGCGGCGGCCGGGGCTTGGGTCGTTGTTTCTGTGGCCGCGCTCGGCGCCTGGGAGGCCGGCGGCGCAGGAGGGTCCGCGGCGGGCTCGGGCGGGGCTTCGGCAGCGGCCTGCTCGGCGGCCGCCTTGGCGGCCGCGGCGGCTGCGGCACCGCGGGCGGCGGCGCCGGCCTGGACGGCGGCGACGGCGGCCTCCTGCTGTGCGGCCTTGGCGGCGAGCGCCGCCGCGGCCGCCTGCTCGGCGGCCTGGGCCTGGGCGATCGCCTCGCGGGCGGCCTGCTCCTCGGCCTCGCGCTTGGCGAGCGCCTCGGCCTCGCGGCGGGCGCGGTCCTCGGCCTCGCGGCGGGCGCGCTCCTCGGCCTCCTGGCGGATCCGCTCCTGCTCGGCGCGGTGGGCGCTCGAGCCCTGGGCGACGACGTCGCCGATCGCGCGGGTGATCGCCGCGCACGAACGGATCGCGTCGTCGTTGCCGGGGATCACGTACTCGATCCCGTCGGGGTCGCAGTTGGTGTCGACGAGGCCGATGATCGGGATCCGCAGGCGCTGGGCCTCGGCCACGGCGATCGCCTCGGTCTTGAGGTCGACGATGAAGATCGCCGCGGGGACGCCCTTCATGTTCTTCACGCCGCCGAGATTCGCCCGCAGCTTGGCGAGGTCGGCCTGGGCGGCGAGGCGCTCCCGGGTCGGGAGCAGGGCGAGCTGGCCTTCGGCGTCGTAGCGCTCGAGGTCGTGGAGGCGCTTGATCCGCTGGCTGATCGTCTGGAAGTTGGTCAGCAGGCCGCCGAGCCAGCGGTGGTTGACGTACGGCATGCCGGCGCTCTCGGCGACTTCCTTGATCGAGTCGCGGGCCTGCTTCTTGGTCCCGACGAAGAGCACGGTCCCGCCCCGGTGGGCGACGGTTCCGGCGAACTCCTGAGCCTCGTCGAGGAGCTTCTGGGTCTTGAGGAGATCGATCAGGTAGATGCCGGCCCGCTCACCGAAGATGAAGCGGCGCATCTTTGGATTCCAACGGCGCGTCTGGTGGCCGAAGTGAACGCCGGCCTCCAGCAGCTCTCTGATGCCTACTTGAGCCACGGACTGCTCCCTTGATTGGTTTGGACGACTGCCGGCCGGCTCGAGCCGCGGACCCGGACTCAAAGGTCCGGGCAGGGCCGCGACCCGCTGTTCCGAGCGGATCTGGGTTCTTGAACTCGTGTTGAGGATACGCGAGTTCAGCAGCCAGCCACCTGACAGGCCGCTGCTCGCCGGGTGGCTGAGGCGACAGTCAGGTCAAAGAGTCGCGCGCGGACTCGTCGAATTCCGCAACGCTCGACGATCGATCCCGGAGGCGTCGACGGGTCGCCGGGCGGGGCGGTCACGCCGATTCGCCCTTCTCTGCCGTGGCGGCCACGGCCAGATCGGCGAACGTGCCCGGCACAAACCGGACGTCGGCCTGAGCCTGACGATTCTCCTCATAGACCCACCAGCCACCGGCCTGGTCGACCAGCCACTCGAAGGCCCTCGCGTCGGGACCGTCCCGTCGAACAGTCATCGCCTTCTCGAGGTCGACCAGCCAGCCGGCACAGAAGTACTCCTCGCTCCACCACTCCATGAAACGGAGAAGGGCCTGCCGGGCCGCGATCCTCTCGTCAGTCGTCATCACCGGAAACTACCCTCCAAGGCCGACTGACCAGGTCGGTGTCCTCCCTTTCCGGCGTGCGCCCGGCCGGAGCCGACCGCGGCGGGTGGGACGCAGGCGCCGCTACGGGAGGCGGGCGAGCGCCAGGGCAGCCTGGAGATCGTCGGGCAGGGGCGAGAGGACGTCGATCGGGGCGCCGGTGAGCGGCTGGTCGAAACGCAGGCGGGTCGCGTGGAGGAACTGGCGCTCGAGCCCATAGGCGCCGGCCCGGCCGTATTCGGGGTCGCCGCAGACGGGATGGCCGATCGCCAGGAAGTGGGCGCGGATCTGATGCGTCCGGCCGGTCTCCAGGCGAGCCCGCAGGAGCGTGGACTCGGGCAGGGCTTCTTCGAGCTCGAAGTGCGTGCGGGCCTCGCGGGGGTCGTCGGTGTCGGTCGAGATGTGCGTCCGGATTCGCCGGTCGCGGCCGAGCGGCGCGTCGATCGTCCCGGTCCGGGCGGGCGGGCGGCCGTCGACGAGGACGAGGTACTCGCGGGTGATCGTCCGGGCCTGGAGCGCGGCCTTCAGCCGTCGGTGGGCGTCGGCGTGCTTGGCGACGACGAGCAGTCCGGACGTGTCCTTGTCGAGACGGTGGACGATGCCCGCCCGCCACGGGTCGCCGCCGGCGGCCCCGCGGGCGGCGAGCGCCTGGGAGAGCGTTCCGTCGTGATGGCCGCGCGACGGATGGGCGACGACGCCGGCCGGCTTCTCGACGACGAGGAGGTCGTCGTCCTCGTAGGCGACGCCGAAACCCGCGTCGCCGGCCGGGCCGGGATCGCGCCGGGCGCGGGCGTCGGCGACCGGGTCGGAGGACTCGTCGACGACGATCGTCTCGCCGGCGCTGACCCTGTGGCGCTTGGGAACCTGACGGCCGGCCAGGCTGACCCGGCCGTCCTCGAGCAGGCGCTGGGCCTGCGCCCGGGAGCCGACCCGCGCGCCGAGGAAGCTGTCGAGCCGCTCGCCGGCGGCCTCAGCGGGTACTTGGACTTCCATCGTCCCTGAGCACGAAGAGGAGGGCGACGACGCCGAGCGTGATCGACGTGTCGGCGAGGTTGAAGGCCGGCCAGTGGGGCAGCTTGATGAAGTCGGTGACGGCGCCGAGCCGGATCCGGTCGACCAGGTTGCCGACGGCGCCGCCGACCATCATGCCCGTCGGCAGCCAGATCAGCGGCCGGTCGTGGTGGGTCGCGAAGTAGCCGACGATCGCGGCGACGGCGATCCCGATCACGATCAGCACGAGGGTCGGCCCGCCGGCTGAGACGCTGAAGGCGACGCCGTCGTTGGTCGCGTGGACGAGCTGGAGGCCGGGAATCAGGTCGCGGTGGTCACCGTCGGGGATCGAGCTCTTGATCAGGTGCTTGGTGAGCTGGTCGCCGGCGAGGACGACCGCGGCGACGAGCACTGCGAACGACCAGGCCCTGCCGGTGGAGCCGGACATCGTCAGCCGCGGATCAGGGGCACGACGACGGCACGGACGACGTAGAGCACGAGGATCGCGACGATCGGGCTGAGGTCCATCGGCCCGAAGCGGGGAAGGACGCTCCGGAAGAGGCGCAGATACGGCTCGGTCACGTCGCGCAGGAAGCCGAGGACGGCGTCGGTGTAGCGGGAGTACGGGATTCGCAGGCCCATCGCGAAGACCCAGGTCGAGACGATGTAGGCGAAGATCACGAGGAGGTAGATGTAGATCAGGGTGTCGACGTACGTCGCGATCTGCGAGCGGACGGTCAGGAGGGGGATCGCGAGGCTCATGCGAGGACGTCGTCAGTCGCCCGGGCGAAGGCGGCCCGGAGTCCGGAGCGTTCGAGCGCCTGCAGGCCGCGCGCGGTCATCCCGCCGGGGGATGTGACCTCCCGGCGGACGGTCAGCGTGTCCATGGAGCGGGCGCGGAGCAGCGCGGCGGATCCGCTGATCGAGGCGCCGACCAGCTCGGCCGCCTGTCCGGGCGGCAGACCGTGGCGGATCGCCGCATCGATCCAGGCCTCGGCGATCAGGGCGACGTAGGCCGGGGCGACGCCGCTGACGGCGGTCGCGGCGTCGATCAGTCGCTCTGGAAGCTCGACGACGAGGCCGACGCGCCCGAACAGGGCACGGGCGTCCGCACCGAGCTCGACGGCGCCGTCGATGCACAGGCAGGTCACGCCCTGGCGGACCTCGACCGCCGTGTTGGGCATCGCGCGGACGACCTCGGCCGCCGGGTAGGCCGTCCGCAGGCGTTCGAGCGTGGTACCGCCGAGCACGGAGATCACTCGTCCGGCCCGGTCGCCGACCTCGGCGGCGACGGCCTCGAGCTGACTTGGCTTGTGGGCGAGGATCACGATGTCGACGCGTTCGGCGAGCCCGGCGTTCGACGACATCGCCTCCCCGCCGACCTCACCGGCGAGGGCGGCCGCCCGACCGGACCCGCCGTCGGTCACGAGCACGGGCTCGGCCAGCCCGCGGGCGAGTGCCCGTGCCATGTTCCCGCCGCCGATGAAGCCGATCGTCACGTGGTGGCCAAGGGTATCGGCCCGGCCGGGCCGAACCGGTGTGGCGCGCCGCCCGGACGGTGGCTATGGTCGTGAGTGTCCAGAGCGAGGAGCCGACCCTTGAGCAAGCGTGACGAGTACGCCGCCGGTGTTCCATGTTGGGTCGAGACCCTGCAGCCGGACGCGCGCGCGGCGACCGCGTTCTACGGATCGCTGCTGGGATGGGAGTTCTCGGAGCCGGGACCGATGCCGGGCGGCCTGCCGGGCGAGTATTTCGTCGCGAGGATCGACGGCTGTGCGGTGGCCGGGATCGGCACGCTTCCCGACCCGGGTGGACCGCCGACCCCCGTGTGGAACACGTACGTCTGCGTCGATCGGGCCGACGCGGCGGTCGGGCGGGCTCGCGACGCCGGGGGAAGCCTCCTGGTCGGTCCGCTCGACGCGTCGCCGGCCGGCCGGTTCGCCGTGCTCGCGGATCCGGCCGGGGCGGCGTTCAGCGTCTGGGAGGCCGGGGATCGCCTCGGCGCGGAGATCGTCAACGAGCCGGGATCGTGGCTGATGAGCTCGCTGCACACGCCGGATCCGGTCGGGGCGGCCGCGTTCTACGGAGCGCTGTTCGGCTGGCGGGCCGAGCCGATCGCGCCCGGCGCGGCGGTGACGTTGTTCCGCCTCGCCGACTACGTCGGTGGCGAGCCGGGCCAGGCGATTCCGCGAGATGTCGTCGGCGTGATGGCGCCGACGGCGGGCGACGAGCGCACGGGTGGGGAGATCCCGCCGCACTGGAACGTCAACCTGCGCGTCGAGGACGTCGACAGGGTGGCCGCGCACACGGCCGAGCGCGGCGGCGGGATCCTGATGGCGCCGACCGACGCTCCGGGCTTCCGCAACGCTGTTCTACGCGACCCCCAGGGAGCCGCCTTCTCGGTCAGCGAGCTGGTCGCCAGCGCATAGTCGCAGAGCCGCCGGGCCGATCTGATTTCTCTGATACGCTCGAGCCGTGACTCGTATGACAGCCACGGAGGCTGCCCGGACGTTCTCCGACGTCTTGAATCGTGTTGCGGCCGGCGAGGAGGTCGAGGTGACTCGCAGCGGCGCTCCCGTCGCCGTGATCGGCCCGGCCCGCGCCAGGCTGGTCTCCGCCGCCAGGTTCCGCGAGCTGTTGGATACCGCGCCGCGGCCGGACGAGGACTTCGCCGGCGAGTTACGCGCGATCCGCGGCGCCGTTGGACCGCCCGGAGACCCGTGGGCGTCCTGATCGACACCGATCTGCTGATCGACCTCGAGCGCGAAAGGCCGGTGCCCGCGAGCATTCTCGGCGACGAGGACTGCGCGATCAGCGTGATCACGGTCAGCGAGCTGCTCCACGGAGTCCACCGCGCGAGCGGACCGACGCGGGCCCGCCGCGGAGCGTTCGTCGAGCACCTGCTCGGCGGACTTCAAGCGATCCCGATCTCCGAGCGCGTCGCCCGCGTCCACGCCGACATCTGGTCCCAGCTGGCCGCACGCGGAGAGCCGGTCGGCGCCCACGATCTGTGGATCGCGGCGACGGCGATCGCCCACGGCCTCGCACTCGCCACGCGTAACACAGCCGACTTCGCGCGCGTCCCCGGTCTTCGCCTCGTCACCTCCCCGGCCTGAGTGACCCGGCCGACCTCCGTCGGGCGGCGCCCGTCGCCGGACCGGCGTCAGTAAGCCGCTGTTCGTCGCCGGGCCGGCGTCAGGTGCGCAGGACGACGTCGACGCCGCCGTGGTCGTCCGGCCAGGCGACGATCGCCTGGCCGTCGGCCGCGACCGAGCTCGACAGGCCGCCGGCGTCGTCGGTCGCCAGCGACGAGCCGAGCGTGCTCTGGGTCAGCCCGGTGGTCGGCGAGACCTCGGCCGCGATGACGTCGTAGGACACCGGCCCGGGCACGATCCGTGCCCGGGCGAAGATCGCGAGCACCTGACCGTCGCCGAGAACGCTGAGCCGGGGCACCGTCGTCCAGCCCGACGGATCGGTGAGGACGCTCGGCGTCTGCCAGACGCCGCCGGCCGGGGCGAGGCTGAGCTCGGCGCCGCCGCCGAACGCACCACCCGGCGGGCCCGCGCCGACGCCAGCGCCGATCAGGCCGCCGCCGGGGAGGATCGCGACCGACGGCGTTCCCTGACCGGGGGCGTTGAAGATCGGGAACGGCCGGGCCACCGTCAGCGCGTGGAGGGGCCGCGCGGAGAACTCACGGGTGAACGGCGCCGGCGGTGAGGCGGCGCCGTGACCGGGGCGGACCCAGGCGAAGACGGCCTGCGAACCGACGGTCGTGACCCGCGGCGGGTAGAAGGTCGCCCCGGCGTCCCCGGCGACGGTGACCGTCGGCCCCGACCGGCGACCGGCGGCGTCGAGCTGGGTCGCAAGCAGGGGCCGGGCGGCGCACACCGAGAGGTGGCATCGGGCGGTCCCCGAGACGAACGCAAGGACCGCCCGGCCGCCAACCCGGGCGAGCGCCGGGAACGCACCGACGCCGCCGAGGTCGCGGACCGGCGACGCCCGACCGGCGACGAGCACGAGCGTCTTCAGGCGGACGGTCGAGCTGAGCTGGTGCGGACCCGTGAAGGGCCGATCGTCGAAGGCGACGAGGACCCGGCCGGACGCCAGGGCGACGAGCCTGGGACGGGCGCCGTCGGCGTCGTCGAGACGGGCGACGACGTGGCCCGTCCCGAAGGCCGCCCCGGCGGGTGCGACCGCGGCGACGAGCGCCGGCTGGGGCTGGTCGACGGTCCAGACCGCCGTGACCGTGCCGGCAGGGTCGATCACGATCTGGGGATCGCGCATCGAGTAGTTGCGGCCGGTCGCGAGCGTCCGGGTCACCCAGGCGGCGGCCGGCCCACGCCGCACGGCACCGACGATCCCGGTCTGCTGCCGGGCGATGAAGGCGAACGTGCCGCCGGTGCCGGCGACCGCGGCCGTGGCGAGCGACGGCGCGGTCCCAACCGTCGCGACCGGGCCGAACGACGCGGCCTGAGCGCTCGCGCCGGCGAATGCAACGACCGCCATCGTGAGTATCGACACGCGCATGCCCACTACAACGCGGCGGCGTGGCCAAAGTCTCGGGAGTGGCTCCGGCCGCGTCGAGGCCGCCGGCCCTGGGGGTTAGGATGGTCGGTATGCAGCGGGTCGCCGACGAGCACGAGTGGGGCGAGCGAATCTCCTACAGCCGGGCGATCCGCCGGGGCGAGGTGATCGAGGTCTCGGGGACGACCGCCCCCGGCATGGACGCCTTCGAGCAGGCCCAGGCCGCCCTCGAGACGATCCGCTCGGCGGTCGAGGACCTCGGCGGCGGGCGGGGTGACATCGTGCGAACGCGGATCTTCGTCGTCGACATCGCCGCCAACGCCGACGCAGTCGGCCGGGCACACCGGGAGTTCTTCGCCGACGTGATGCCGACGACCGGGATGTACGGTGTCACCGGTCTGCTCGAGCCGTGGATGCTCGTCGAGATCGAGGCCACCGCTCTGCTCTACGAGTAGCCTGCCCGCAGCCGGTGTGGCGGGTACGCTGTCGCGAGCCGCGCAGGGATTTGGGTTCGAGCACTGGAGGCATCGGTGGGGGCGTCGGAGTTCGCTGGAAAGACAGTGTTGGTCACCGGTGCGTCACGCGGGATCGGCCTGGCCACGGCCAAGCATTTCGCCGAGCTCGGCGCCGACGTCGGGCTTGTGTCGAGCAACCTCGACCGCCTCAACGACGCCCGGGCTGAGGTCTCCGGCCGGACGCACGCCGTCGCCGCCGACCTGACCGACCCTGCCGAGTGCGCGAGGGCCGTCGCCGAGGTCGAGGCCCAGCTCGGCCCGATCGACGTCCTGATCAGCTGTGCCGGAGTCCTGCGGCGCGATTTCATCGAGGACGTCAAGCCGGCCGACTTCGACTACAGCTACCGCCTCCACGCCGGTGCCGGCCTCTGGCTCAGCCAGGCCGTCCTCGCCGGGATGCGGGCTCGCGGCTACGGCCGGATCGTCCTCGTCTCGTCGGAGTTCGGCCTGATCGGCGGTCCGTCGTACGCGTCCTACTGCACCGGCAAGTTCGCCCTCGTCGGGCTCGCCGAGGTCCTCCAGCACGAGCTCGCCGGGAGCGGCGTCCGGGCGTGCGTCGTCTGCCCGGGCGACGTCGCGACCGACCAGCTGGCCGACGAGATCGGGTGGGGACCGACCGGCGGGACGACGTTCGAGAAGGCGATGTCACCCGCCCGAGTCGCGAAGGCCATCGAACGCGCCGCGGCAGGGCGCGCGCCGGTCGTGGTCATCGATCGACCCCATCTGAAGGCCGTCTTCAATCTACTCGGCGGTCCCCGGCGTCTCCGGCTGAAGGTCGTCCACGACGCCTTCAAGGGCCTCCTCAAAGACCGCGCGTCCGGCTGAGCTCGCGTGGCCACGCTCGCCGAGCCCACGCCGATCACGCCGCCCCGGGCGGTCGGGCCCGGCGGCTGGGGTGTGATCGTCGCCTACGCGCTGGTCGCCGCCGCCGCGCAGATGCTCTGGCTGACGTATGCGGCGATCACCGACCAGACGGCCGCGCGCTACGGCGTGTCGACGAGCACGGTCGGCTGGCTCTCGGAGATCTTCCCCCTCGTGTACGTCGTCCTCGCGATCCCCGCCGGGATCCTCCTCGACCGGTGGTTTCGCCCGGTGCTCGCCGCGGGTGGGCTGCTCGTCGCCGCGGGTGGCCTGGTTCGCCTCGGGGGTGAGACCTTCGGCTGGGCCCTGGCCGGGCAGATCCTCGTCGCGCTGGCCCAGCCGGTCGTCCTCAGCGCGGTCGGCAAGCTCGCCGGCGAGTACCTCTCGCCCGAGGACCGGACCACGGGGATCGCGGTCGGGTCCGCCGGGAGCTTCGTCGGCATGCTCGCCGCCCTCCTGCTCGGGCCGATCCTCGGCGACCACGGCCATCTCGAGCGGCTCCTCGTGGTCGAGGGACTGCTCGCCGTCGCGCCGACCGCCGTCCTCGCCGTCAGGCTCCGCCGGCCCGGACGGTTTCAGGGCGAGCCGGCGGCGATCGCCCGCGGGACGGCCCGACTGCTGTGGGCCGAGCCGCAGATGCGGACCCTCTGCGGTCTCGTCTTCCTCGGCTTCGGCGTCTTCGTCGCCCTCGCGACCTGGCTGCAGACCCTCCTCAAGCCGTCGCACGTGTCCGACACGACGGCCGGCGTACTGCTCGTCGGGACGATCATCGCCGGCGTGGTCGGCTGCGCCGTCCTCCCCCCAATGGTCGACCGCCGCCACTCCGAGCGGCGGTTCATGCTCGTCGCAGTCGCCGCCAGCCTGGTCGGCTCGGCCGCCCTCGGCGCGATCCCCTGGGTCGGCGGGCGGGCGGTCGTGCTCGTCGCGATGGGGCTCTTCCTCCTGCCGGCCCTGCCCGTCGTCCTCAGCGGTGCCGAGCAGCTCGCCGGCACGGCGGCCGCCGGCACGGCCGGCGCGATCGTCTGGATGGCCGGGAACCTCGGCGGCCTGGTCGTCGCCGTGATCGTCCAGGTCCTCGTCCACCATCCCCTCGCCGCGTTCCTCGCCCTCGCCGTCGTGTCCGGCTTCGGCCTACCCCTCGCGCTCCGCCTGCCCGGTCCCGGCGGTCGGGCCCAGCCGGCCGGCTCCGGCTGAACGCACGATCGCCGATCCTTTCGGCGCCGATCTCCGGGAAACCGACCCGAAGACGCTGAATGCCGCTCCTCGAGGACCCACGCAGGCTCGATGCCGCGGTTTCCGACGGGCACGCCGTCGTCGTGGGCGACCGGTCGGCACCTCGCCGGCTCCTGTCGGTGACGGCGCTGTGGAGGAAGGGGACTCTCCAACGAAAGTAGCTGACTGACTCAGTCAACTACTTTCGCGACGAAGGTCTCGCACCCACCTCCACCGCCCGGGAGGACCCCCGGTCGATCACATCCTCCCACACCCACCGCGCCCGACCCGCCCCCGCCCCCGCCCCGACGTGCAGTCGGCCGAGCGAAAAGCGCGAACCCCGAGTGACTCAGTCGACCACTTAGTCAGATGAAGGACACAGGACACGCCGTCGAGGGGCTCAGGGTGCCGGCGCCGCGCTGGGGTCGGTGAGCCGGCCGGCGAAGATCACCGCGCCGGTCTTCGTGTCGATCAGGTAGAACGGGAACGGCCGGTTGAGGTCGACCGTGACCGCCGGTCGCGGCGGCACCTCGACCGATGTCGTGCTGAGCCCGCCTACGGTTGCCGCGGTCGCGATCGTGCCCTGCTCGTCGACGGTGAAGTCGGCCTCGTGCTGGACGAGCGACAGGTACAGCGGGGTCCGGGAGATTCCCAAGAAGTCCGCGGCCGTCGGGCTGAACGCGTCGGTCATCCCCAGTCGGGCGAGCGCCGAGTTGAGGGTGGCCGCGAGCGAGACGTGGAAGCGCGGCATCCTCAGCCCGACATCCACCGGCCTCAGCGCGGCCGTCGTTCGCCTGATCAGCCCGGGGGTGACCGCCTTCTGGAGCGTGGCCTCGGTGCCTGCCGGCTTGAGCACGAGCAGTGCGAGCGTCGAGCTACGGTAGGGAAGCTCGACCGCCTGATAGCCGGGGCCCTTCATGTACGGGAGGGCGTCGGTCTCGTTCATGAACCTGACGGTTCGCGTGCCTCCGGGCGCACGGAACCCGCCGCTCGCGGTGGCCGAGACCTGGAACGGTTCGGCCCAGCCCGCCTTCAGGTAGATCGCGTTGACGAGGGCCAGCCGCGTGGTCGAGTCGAGCTGGCCGGGTGAGAGGATCGTCGGGATCACGCCGGCCGTGTGGCTGGACACGAACTGGTTGATCGCCGCGGTCGCCGCCGTCGGGTCGTGCTCGAAGTCGACCGGCTGCGGCCCGGCGCCGAACCCGCTCGCCAGGGTCCGGGTGAACGCCGGCAGGAGCGGAAAGCCCTGCTGGAGGAACAGCCCGTTGGCGAGATCCAGCTGCGGGGCATCCTTCGCCCCGCCGGCCGCCGCCGACTGCTCGCGGGCGAGCGTCCCGGAGAGCGTGCCGATCCCGGCGATCTGCTTCGCTGATCGCAGGTGCAGGACGCCGGCGATCTGCCGTGCGGTCGCTCCGGACGCGCCGGTGCCGGCCATCGCGACGACGCTCGCCACGCTGTAGGGCGAGAAGACCATGTTGCCCGACCCGCCGATCCGCGCCATCAAATCGACCCCGAACGCCGTCACTGCCGCGGCCGGGCCGGCCGCGGGAGGCGTCGCCGCACGCGTGGCCGCCGGAGTGGCCGTCGACGACCGGGCCGGGCGGCTCGTCGGAGCCCGCGTCGTGGCGGCCCCGCTGCCGGCGGCCGCGGCCGCGACCACGCCGATCACGAGGACGGCCGAAGAGGCGGGACGCAGGCGACGACGCGTCGACCGACGATCCCGGCGGCTCATGTCGGGACGTTCCCGCAGACCTTGAAACCGTAGGCCTGCGCCAGCTGGTCAACCCTCGTCTTGCCGGCGGCCAGCTCGTCGCCGACCGTCTTCAGGGCCGACCCATCGTCCGCGGCGACATCCCCGGCCAACTGTTCGATCAGCTGGACCTGGCTGGCGACGGCCGCGATGTAGTCAGACGCTGGGGTCGCGTCACCCGCCGGTGCGTGAAGCGCGCGCAGGCGGGTGACCTCGGCGCCCGCGACAGACGCCTCCGCGCGCACGGCGGAGGCCAGCGCCTTGCGATGTGCCGCGGTCCCCTTGGTCTGCTCGGCCTTGAGGGCCGCGTTGACCTTGCTCTGCGGCGCCGCCAACCCGGCGTCGGCAGCTCGGCAGACCTGATCGGCCTGAGCGATGAACTTCGCCTTGGCCGGGCTCGTCGGGCCGGTCGCCGGCGCCGGGTTGCTCGACGCCCCGGAGGTCGCCCCCGATTGCGCGGTCGATCCCGCCGGCGCGGTCGATCCGGCCGCTGACGTGGTCGTGGCGCTCGCCGACGTTTTCGCCCCGGAGCTCCCGCATCCGGCCAGCGCGAGCCCCGCCAGCCCGACCGACCAGGCCGTCTGCCAGGGAACCCGTCGTCCGTTTGTCAGCCCGCCCGCGCCCAAAGCCGGTCGACCATAGCAGGGCGGTTGGGACCCCGGACCAGGACTCGAGCCGGCGTCACAGCGGGTCAGGCCTGGTTGAAGAAGCCCTTCTCGATCAGCCGGGCGCGTTCCTCGGCCGAGATCTCGACGTTCCGGGGGGTCAGCATGAACACCTTGTCGGCGATCCGCTGCATCCCGCCGTCGAGCGCGTAGGTCAGGCCACTGGCGAAGTCGACGAGCCGCTTGGCGAGGTCGTTGTCGACGCCCTGGAGGTTGAGGATGACCGGCACCCCATCCTTGAACTTGTCGGCAACCTGCTGGGCGTCGTTGAACGACTTGGGAAGTACCAGGTGCACACGCAGGTCCCCCCCACCACGTCCGTTGGATGCGCGGGGCGGAGCCTGGGGAACCGACCGCAGGACCGTCGTCTGGCGGCCGGCGGCCGGCTCGTCGTCGGCGAAGATGTCGTCGAACTCGTCTCTGCGGCGGCGGGCCGGCAGCCGGCGGACAGCCGGGGACGCGGCGGGCTCCCGGTAGCGGTCGGCCGGTTCGGGATCGGGCTCGGGCTCGTAGTCCCGATCGTCGTGCGCGTGGTCATCGGCCAAGCCGAAGTAGACGAGCGCACTGTGCCATGAGTCGCGGAGAGCCATCAGCTTTGCATCATTTCGCCGCAGGGGTCCGGTTTCCCTGCACGAACGAACATTATCCGTACAAGCACGTGCCGATTCGCACGATTGTTGCGCCCTCCTCGACGGCTGCCTCGAAATCCTGGGTCGTGCCCATCGACAGCTCCGGCAGACCCCGGTCGCCGGCGAGCTCGCGGAGACCCGCGAAACACCGCCGGCTGTGGTCTCCGCCGTGCGGGGGCATCGTCATCAGGCCGACGACCGGAACAGGACAGCGTGCGATCATCGCGTCGAGCTCGTCAGGGCGGACGCCGGCCTTCGCCGACTCGCCGGCCAGATTGACCTCGATCAGGACCTCCAGGCCCGGCCGGGCGTGGCGCTCGAGCTCGCGGATCGCCGACTCGCTGTCGAGCGAGTGGATCAGCTCGACCCGCGGGGCGACCACCTTCACCTTGCGGCTCTGGAGCCGGCCGATGAAGTGCCAGCGGAAGCGGTCGCCGTGAAGGGCGACCTTCTCGACCAGATCCTGAGCCCGGTTCTCCCCGACCAGCTCGATTCCGGCCTGTGCGAGCACGCCGAGCTCGCCGGCCGGCACGTACTTGACCGCGGCGAGGATCCGGACATCCGAGCCGCTGCGGCCGACCCGCCCGGCCGCGGCGTCCACGCGCGCCCGGACGGCTTCGAGGTTGCCCCGGACCCGGTCCGGCCTCAGTCCACTGACGGGGTCAACCACAAGCCCCAGGGTACTGGGAACCGATTGGTAGCATCTTCCCAATGAAGGTCACGATGGACTCGGTCGGCCGGATCGTGATCCCCAAGCCGCTGCGGGACGCGCTCGGCCTGAGCGCCGGATCGACGCTCGACGTCTCGCGCTACGGCCCCGGCATCCAGCTCGTCTCGACGGGGCGGACGGCCCGGCTGACCGACGAGTCCGGTGTGCTGGTGGCGACCGGAGACACGCCGATCGACGACGAGGTGATGTTCGGGCTGATCGACGCCGGACGGCGGTGACCGTCATCGGGCTCGACACGAGCGTGGCGATCCCCCTGCTGGTCGCCACCCACGACGCCCACGCCGACGTCGTGCGCTGGTGGGATGGTCGGGACGTCGCCCTGTGCGGTCATGCCCTGGCCGAGACGTACTCCGTGCTGACGCGGCTGCCCGGCGATCTCCGACTCGCGCCGTCGGACGCGGCCCGGCTGCTCGGCGACCGGTTCGTCGCGCCACTGCTGCTCTGCGCCGAGACGGCCGGCCGCCTGCCGGAGTCTCTCAGCCGGCTGGGAGTCGCGGGCGGGGCGGTCTACGACGGACTCGTCGGGCTCGCCGCGGTCGAGCACGGCGCGGTTCTGGCCACGCGTGACGTTCGCGCGAGGCCGACCTACGAGATCGTCGGCGCGCAGGTCATCGTCGCCGGCTGCTGATCAAGCCCGATCACGCTTCGCGGTCAGCAAGTGGGCGAGCACCCACCTCAAGTGACAACAGCCGTGTCTGGTGCTCGCGCAGAGCAGGGGCAGGCCTGAGGCTGGTTCGCGGGCTGCGGGCGGGGATCACCGATCCGGCGTGTCACTCGAGCCACGCGATCCCCGCGTGGCGCCCGGCGGCCGGCCCGTCGCGGCGGTGGGAGAAGACGAGGCCGGGCTCGGCGCAGAGCGTGCAGATCCCGACGTCGTGGACCCGCCGGACACCGGCCGTCGAGAGCTGCCGGCGGGCGATCTCCTTGAGGTCGACGCACCGACCCTCGCCCGGGGCGTCCGGCCCGCCGAACGCGTCGCGGACGTCCGGGCCCGTCTCGTAGCAGCAGCCGCCGGCCCCGGGACCGATCACCGCCTGGATCGGCCCGCTCACGCCGAGCTCGCGGAGCACCCGCACGCCGACGGCGATCACGCCGCCGGCCAGGCCGCGCCAGCCGGCGTGGAGCATCGCGACGCCGCCGTCGCCGGCCAGCGCGATCGGCAGGCAGTCGGCGGCGTGGATCGCGACGCCGACCCCCCGCAGCCCGGTCGCCTGGCCGTCGGCCGGCTGAGGGCCGACGACGTAGCCGGGCCGGGCCTCGCCGACCACGGCCACGCGGGCCGCGTGGACCTGGTGACCGGCGACGACCGCCCGCAGACCGCAGTGCTCGAGCAGTCGGGTCCGATTGGCGAGGACCGCCGGGCCGGGCTTCGCGGGTTCGGTCAGGCCGAGGTCGCCGTCGGCGCACGTCGTGAAGCGGACGCGTGCCCCGGCGAGGTTCAGGTCGAGGCCGGCCGTCGCGGCGCTCATGCCAGCCAGCCCTTGGCCCGGCGGCGGTCGGGGGCCTGGAGGCGGCGATGACCCGGCGGCCGCGGCCCGGCCGGCGGAGCGGACCGACCGTCGGCGGACGGCCCGGTCTCGACGGCCGCGTCCGAGAGGGCGGTGATCAGCTCGGCCTCGCGGCCGGCGGGAAGCAGGCCGTCGAGCTTGCGAGCGAGCGTCCACTCGAGTCTGCGGCCAAGCTCCGGACCCGGGGCGATCCCCGCGGTGACGAGGTCGTCGCCGTCGATCTCGAGCGTGACGTGGCGCAGCTCACCCAGCCAGCGTCCGGCGGCCGCGGCCGGACCGAGCGCGCCGGCCAGCGCGACGGCCTCGACCGGCTGACGCCGAAGCAGCCGGCGCAGCTCGGACGGGCTCGCGGCCGCGGCGATCGCCCGGGCGAGCGGGCCGGCCTCCCAGCCGGCGAGCACGACGTCGCGCTCGGCCGCGGTCAGCTCGAGTCCGGCCAGCCACGCCGGGTCGGCACGCCGGCGGGTGACGGCCGCCAGCAGCAGGAGATCACGCGGCCCGGCCGCGTCGAGCAGGTCGCACGCACGCCGGATCACGCCGCGATCGACGTCGAGCGGGAGCCCGGGAAGCTCGGCGAGCGCGACGAGCGCGACGACCGGGTCGGGCTCGGCCAGGGCGAGCCGGAGCTCGGCGCCGATCCGGGCGCCGCTTACCGTCCCCAGGTCGGCGCCGGCCGCCAGCTCGAGGGTCCGCTGCTCGACGGCGAAGCCGAGGCGGACGCGAAGCCGGGCGAGGCGCAGGAGCCGGGTCGGGTCGTCGTGGAAGCTCTCGTCGTGGAGCACCCGGAGCCGGCCGGCCGCGAGATCCTCGAGGGCGTGGGGCGCCGCCGCGACGCGGCCGTCGGGCAGGCTGACGGCGATCGCGTTGACCGTGAAGTCCCGCCGCCGGAGGTCGTCGGCAAGCGGCGCCGGCTCGACCTCGGGCAGGGCTCCCGGCCGGAGGTAGCGCTCGCGTCGGGCTCGGGCGATGTCGATCCGCCC
>Ga0208480_1000017_pt1 | contig 76084 bp, 81 predicted proteins | sample NGESurshal092012_4_FD_184485 | JGI IMG/M metagenome (GOLD analysis project Ga0208480, IMG submission 184485) | Arctic peat soil microbial communities from Barrow, Alaska - NGEE Surface sample F53-1 shallow-092012 (SPAdes) | ecosystem: Environmental > Terrestrial > Soil > Wetlands > Peat ... | reverse complement strand
TCCCGCCGGTAGCGGCTGGTCAGCTCCTCGAGCGCGAAGTCGATCGTCGCGTTCTGGTCGCGGGCGAGATGACTCGCCAGGAGCGAGCCGACCGAGGCCGTCGTCGAGCGTCGCGGCTCGATCGTGACCGCATACGCGCCGGGCGCGCAGTTCGGCTCGACCACCGTGCCGACGAACAGGGCCGACTCGACGATCCGCTCGAGCGTGTGCGTCAGGTACACCCGGCTGAGCTTGTTGTCCAGGCCGTACCGGCCGGCCCCGCCGAGCCCTTCCAGACTCAGCGGGTATCCGGCCTCGCCCGACTCGCAGGCCGCGAACCGCCGGTCGATCCCGGCTGAGATCGCCGCGACGCTCGCCGTCAGCGATCGCGTGCCCCGGCACGTGTGAGCCGCCGTCGCCCGGGCGGCGACCGCGGTCAGCTCGTCGAGCCGCGGCGCCTGCGCCAGCTCGTCGATCTCGTCGAAGATCTCGTGGAGCTCGTCCGGGTGCTCTCGCGGCAGCAGGACCAGCTCGACCAGCCGGCGGGCCGCACCCGCCCGCACCGGACCGGCCAGCAGCGCCCGGCAGGCCGCCTGCCGACCCTCGTCGTAGCGGTTCTCCGCGATCCCGGCCGGCGAACGGACCCGGCGAGCTTCCAGTGGCTTTCGCATGATCCTCAGAGTCGAGTTTCGGTCTGACACTGCCTATGGTAGTCCTAGGCAGACTAGCCGAGTCTGCGACAAGCTGTCAAGACACACTGCGAGCGTCCTCGCGGCCGGATAGTCTTCTGCCCCATGGCGGAGCTGTTACGAATCGGCGAGGTGGCGAAAGCCGTCGGCGTAAGCATCGACACACTGCGTCGGTGGGAGGCCGCCGGCCGGATCCAGTTCGTCCGTCGAGGCAACCAGCGCCTCCTCCCGGCCGGCGAGCTGGGCGCCCTGGTCGCGTCCCACGCCGGCGCCAACAAGACGATGAGCGCCCGCAACCACCTCTCGGGGATCGTCGTCACGGTCGAGCGCGACGGGGTCATGGCGAAGGTCGAGATGGCCTGCGGTCCCTACCGTGTCATCTCCCTGATGAGCCGCGAGGCAGCCGACGAGCTCGGCCTCGACCCCGGCGTCGAGGCGACCGCCGTGATCAAGTCGACGAACGTGATGATCGAACGCTGAGACCCTCCCGGGTTGGTTCTCGGCGGCCGCCGAGAATCCGCCGAAGCGCGACGTCAGATCAGTAAGTAGCGCCTAGGCATACTCGACCTGGTCGCCCGGCCGACAGCGGTGGCGCCGGCTCTCCGCGGTAGCCCCTGGGCCCGGACGGAACGGGCCCAGGGGATACGCGGGGGAGGTACGCCTGTGCGTGTGCACAGTGGGATGCGCGTGCGAGAGCCTACAGATTTCATAAGTGCTAATCAAGCCCGGACTATTACGGCGCGGCGCGCTAGGGTGCGGTGGTGCCGCGCTACGCCGTACAGCTGAGGTTCGCGTCGGCGGGTGACCGCGACCTCCTCGTCCCGCGGCTGCGGGAGCTTGTCGGCGGTGGCGACGTGACCGAGGACGGCGACGCGGCGCGGGTCGTCTTCGACGACGTCGAGAGCCCGGTCGCCGCGCTCGTCCGTTCGCAGATGCTGATCCACCGGGCGTGCACCGGCACCGACGTGGCCCCGGCCGATGTCCGCCGGTCTCCGTCGGCCTGACCCCGAGCGGGAGCCGGTAGGGCACCCGCGAGTGACGTCGACCCGCGGTCGCCGGCTGGGACACACCGCTCGGCCGCCGGTTGCGCGAACACAGCCAACCGACCGGGCGCACAGCCTGCGGCCGGCCTGCCGGGCGCGACTCACGCCGGCGTCAGGTCAGCCCTGTGCGAGCAGCTTTTCGGTGAACACGAGGACCGCGTCCATGCACTCCGAGCGCCACAGCTCGATCGTCTGGTGCCAGCCGGATGCCTGGGCAAGCCGCTCGCGGTGAGACTCGACGATCGGACGCAGGAGATCGCGCTGGCGCTCGAGCAGGGGGCGCGTGTCGCGGCCGGCCCGCTCGGCATAGACGAGCTTCAGGAGGAGCAGCGACCGGGCGTCGCGGACGTGGACGACCGGCTCCTCGAGCCAGCGTTCGAGCTCGTCGAGACCCGCCCGGGTCGCGGTCAGGATCGTCCGGTTGGGTCCCTGGCCGGCCTCGGTGAACACCTCTCGGACGAGGCCGCGGTCCTTCAGCAGCCCGAGCGCCCGGTAGACCAGCGGGCGCGGCAGTGCCCAGATCTCGCCGATCTCGCCGCCGCTCGCCAGGGCCTTGGAGATCGCGAAGCCGTGTGCGGGCGCCTCCGAAAGCAGCCCGAGGACCGCCCACTCACCCGGCGCCAGTTCGCGCGTCGCGAGCGTGGTCATCGGCGTAGCCTAGCGCGGCAACCGGCTGCATCCCGAATGCGGTGCGAGGCACGCGAGGCAAGCCGCACCGGCCCACGACGCCCGTCGGCCGGCCGGCCAGCGGGCTGGAAGCGCCCCCGGCAGGACTCGAACCTGCAACATCCGGCTTAGAAGGCCGGCGCTCTATCCGGTTGAGCTACGGGGGCCGGAGGTGCCCCGAAATATCGCACGGTCCCGCCGCGGCCGGTCGGCCGACCGGCCCGCCCCGCCTATCCGGTCAACCCGCTGAGGGCGGCCGCCGCGGTCGCGTTCGAGCGGATCGTCACCGCGTTGATCGCTCCGTTGGGGCCGGTCGTCCCCTGGACGACGACCGTCTCCCCGGGATGCACCTCACTCGGCGTCGCATCGACCGTCCGGGTGACCTGGGTTGACTGGGTCGTGTTGACGGGGACGGTGTTGCCCGCGCTGTTCTGGACGTAGAGCGTCGTCCCCGACGTGCTGGAGACCGTGCCGGTGGTCACCGGCCCCGCCGCCGAGCTGGCCGCCCCACCCCCGCCGAAGCCGCCACCGCCGGCAAATCCGCCGGCCGCGGCGGCGCCGGCGGCCCCGGTCGCGCCGGAAGCCGTCCCCGCGGCGCCCCCCGCGCCGCCGCCACGCCGGGTGCCGGCCGCGCCGGTCGCGGCACCGGCCCGACCGGTCGCCGACGAGCTCAGCTGGCCCTTCTCGACCTTGACGCCGACCATGAAGCCGACGACCGCGAACAGGACGATCGCGAGGATCACCGTCGGCGGGCTCAGCAGGCGGCGGCGCGGGCGCGACGATGCGAGCTCGCCGGCCCAGGCGTCGTCGGTCGCGAGTTGCTCGTCTGTCGCAGCCATTCCGTGTTCCTCCGGAGGTTCGGTTTTCATTCGTAGCGGAGCGCGTCGATCGGGCGCAGCGAGGCCGCCCGGCTGGCGGGATAGGTCCCGAAGAAGAGGCCGACGACGACCGCCGCGCCGAACGCGAGACCGACCGACCCGGCCGACGGAATCGGCTGGACGCCGGCGATCGTGAACTGCGTCGTGACGAGGCCGACGATCACCCCGGCGAGGCCGCCGAGCACCGAGACGAGCACGGCCTCGATCAGGAACTGCGAGAGGATGTCGGTCTTGCGGGCGCCGATCGCCTTGCGGATCCCGATCTCCCGGGTCCGCTCGGTCACCGTCACCAGCATGATGTTCATCACGCCGATCCCGCCGACCAGCAGCGAGATCGCGGCGACCTCGCCGAGCAGGGTCGTGAAGACGTCGCTCGTCGCGCTGGACGTCTGCAGCAGGGAGCCCTGGTTGATCACGGTGAAACTCGACGTCGACGTCGCCGTGATGTGGTGGATGCCGTCGAGGATGCCGGTGACCTCGTCGCTCGCCGCGTTGAGCGCCCCCTGCGACTTCGCCTGGACGATGATCTCCGAGATCGGCCCGAAGCCGGTCAGCGAGTCCTGGACGGCAGTGATCGGCGCAATCGCGACGTCGTCCTGGTCCTGGGTCCCGTTCGACCCCTTCGGCTGGGTCACGCCGACCACCGTGAAGTTGTCGCCGCCGATCTGCACGGTCTGGCCGATCGGGTTGGTGTTGCCGAACAGGTTCGAGACGACCGTCTCACCGAGCACGACGACCCGGTCGTGGTTGGTCACGTCGGCCGTCGTGAAGAACGCCCCGGCCTGCGGCTTGTAGGTCCGAGCCGTGAAGATCGTCGGCGTCGCACCGAGGAACGAGCTCGGCGAGTAGGTCGTCCCGTTGAAGGTGATCGTCGGGCTGGCGTTGACGACCGGCGTCGCGCTCTGGATGTCCGGGGCGTCGAACGAGTTCCCGAGGGCCGTCGCGTCGGCCGTGGTCAGCGACACAGCCTGCGACGCGTTCGACCCGCGGCCGCCGATGCCGCGTGGCGGCATGACGAGCAGGACGTTGGTCCCGAGCGCCTCGATCCGCGACTGGACGGCCGCCTGCGAGCCGTTCCCGACCGCGATCAGGACGATCACCGAGGCGACCCCGATCAACATGCCGAGGACCGTCAGAGCCGACCGCAGGCGGTTGGCGAGGAGACCCTGCAGAGCGATCACGACGCTCTCGATCCCGATCATCGGCCGGCCTCACGCCGCCCTGGAGAGCTGCGTGTCCTCGATGACCTGGCCGTCCGCGAGCCGGATCACGCGCGACGCGCGGGCGGCGACGTCCGGCTCGTGGGTGATCAGCACGACCGTCCGGCCCTCGGCGTTGAGCCGCTCGAAGATCGACAGGACCTCGTCGGTCGAGACGCTGTCGAGGTTGCCGGTCGGCTCGTCGGCGAGGATCAGGGCCGGATTGGTGACGACCGCCCGGGCCACGGCGACCCGCTGCTGCTGGCCGCCGGAGAGCTCGGACGGGAGGTGGTCGGCGCGGTCTGAGAGCCCGACCATCGCCAGCGCCGCGGCCGCCCGCTCCCGCCGCACGGCGCGGGCGACGCCCGCGTAGGCAAGGGGCAGCTCGACCTGAGCGTGGGCCCGCGTCCGGGCGACGAGGTTGAAGCTCTGGAAGACGAAGCCCAGCTTCCGGTTGCGGACGTCGGCGAGCTCGTCCTCGGTGAAGCGCCGGACGTCGACCCCGTCGAGCAGATATGACCCGGTGGTCGGCGAGTCGAGGCAGCCGATGATGTTCATCAGCGTGCTCTTGCCGCTCCCCGACGACCCCATGATCGCGACCATCTCGCCGCGCTCAATCCGCAGCGTGACGCCCCGCAGCGCGCGGACCTGGATCTCGCCCAGCTCGTACGTCTTGGTCGCCTCGCGCAGCTCGATGACCGGGCGGGCCGGGGTCATCCTCCGCCGCCGAATCCCCTGCCGCCACCGCCACCGCCGGCGAAGCCGCCGCCACCGAGACCGCCGGCCGCGCCCCCGAGGCCGCCGGCCGCCGCGCCGAGCCCGCCGGCGGCGCCCGTGCGACCGGTTCCAGTCGTCGAGGAGGTCGACGTCGAGAAGCTGGGTGCCGCGATCTGAACCTCGTCACCCGCGCTGACGCCACTGAGGATCTGGTCGCTCGTGTCCCCCTGGACGCCGACGACGACCGGCACGGCCGTGGTCTTGCCGTTCTTGACGACCGTCAGCGTCTGACCACCCGCGCCGCGACCGAGCGCGCCGGATGGGACGTTGAGGGCACCGGAGACCGACTGGACGATGACCTTGACCGACGCGCTCATCCCCGGGCTGACGCCGGCCTCGGTCTGTGTGATCTGGAAGAGGGCGTTGAAGGTGACGACGCTCGACGCGACCGTCCCGACCGGGTCGATCTCGATCAGGCGGGCCGCCAGCTCGCCGTTCGGGACGGCGTTGACCGTGACCGTGGCGAGCTGGCCGACCTTCAGCTTGGTCGCGTCGGTCTCGGCGAAGCTGCCCTTCAGCTGGAGTCCCTGGACGCCGTCGATCGTCACGAAGGCGGTCGAGCTGGTGCTGGAGCTCGAGCTCGACCCGCTGGTCGACGAGCCGGTGGTCGTGCTCGCCGCCGCGCCGGTCCCCGTCCCGGTCGCGGTGGCCGCGCCCGAACCCGAGCCGGTCCCGGTCGTCGTCGACGACGACCCGGAGGACCCGGATGACGCGGTGGACCCGGTGGACCCGGTGGAGCTGCTCGACCCGCTGCCGCCGCCGGCGACGGTCTGGCCGACGGCGCCGTCGATCGATGCGATCGTCCCGCTGACCGGCGCGTGGAGCTCTGTCTCCGACAGCGTCTGCTCGGCCTGGTCGACGGTGATCTGGGCGGTCTCGACGGTCGTCTGCGCCGCCGCGAGGTCGCCCGGCTGCGGCGGAGCGGCCTTGACCGCATCGCCGGCCTCCGTGCTCGCCAGCGCCTGGTCGGCCTGCGTGACCTGCGACTCAGCCTGCGTGATCGACTGATCGTCCTTGAGCCTGGCGGCCGCTTGCGCCGTCTTCGCGTTGGTCAGCTGGTTCCCGGCCGCCTGGATCGACTGCTTGTCCTTGAGCGTGCCGGACGCCTGGCTGTTGGTCGCGTTGGTGATCGAGTTCCCGTCCTGGGTGACCTTCGCCCCGTCGCCGGCGATCTTCCCCGGGTCGGCGGCCACCTTGCTCTGGTCGGAGGCGAGCGCCGACTTGTCAGACGACAGCTTGCCGGTGTCCGTGGTCAGGCGGGACTGGTCCTGGGTGACCGCGAGATCGTCGGCCGCACACGCCGGGGAGGTCGTCGTTCCGGACGAGCCGCCGCCGGACGAGCCCCCACCGGAAGAGCCCCCGCCGCCGGAGGAGGTCGAGCAGCCGTCGGCCAGCTGGGTGTTCTGGGCGGCGGTCAGCGCGCTCTGATCGGAATTGACGGTCGCCTGGTCGGCGTTCGCCTGGTTCGTGTCGGCCGCGACCGCCGACTGATCGGCACCCTGCTGGTTGGTGTCGGCGGTGACCTGGTTCTGATCGGTGGCCAGTTGAGCCTGGGCCTGGGTGACCGCGGCCGCAAGGCTCTTCGCGTCGACCTGGGCCGACGCCTCGGCGTTGGTGACGGCCGTCTGGGCCTGCTTGACCGTGTTGGCCTGTGACTTGGTGTCGGCCGTCGCGCTCGCCCGGGCCTCGGTCACACCGCGGTCGGCGGTCGTGATCGCGGACTTGTTCTGGCCGACGGAGACGGCGTCCTGGTGGGCGGCGCTCGGCGTCAGCGGCTGCTCGGTCTGCAGCAGGCGGGCCTTGGCCGAGGCCAGGTTCGCGTCGGCCGTCGTCAGCGCCGTCCTGGCGTCCTTCTGATCGATCGAGCCGAGCAGCTGCCCCTGCTTGACGTGCTGGCCGACCTTGACGTCGAGGCCGGTGAGGACACCGCCGGTGACGAAGTCGGCGTTGACGGTCTGCGCGGGTTGGAGGTTGCCGGTCGCCGACACCGTCGACTGGACGACCCCCGTCTCGACCGCCACGTCGCGGGCGCGGGTGACGGCCTGGGACGGGGGCCCGATGAACGTCAGCGAGAGCCCGACCCCGACGATGATGAGGATCGCGATCACGCGATTGGGCCAGCTCTTCAACATATCTGCCCACCGATCATGCGTTCGCCCTCTAAGAGCCGCGTAAGAAGACCCTTGCCCTCCGGCATATGCTGGGGCCGGTGAGTTCCCGGCCGGCGCGAAGAGATCCGCTTGCGCTGATGCGGCCGATGCGCGAGCGGTGGCCGTTCGCGCTGACGCCGTTCATCGTTCTCGCCGTCGTCCTCGACGTGGCCGGCGCGCCGGCGACCCTCACGTTCCTCAGCTCGGCGCTCGGGATCATCCCGCTGGCCGCGGTGATCGGCCGGGCGACGGAGGAGCTCGCCGATCGGTCAGGCCCGGGAATCGGCGGCCTGGTGAACGTGACGTTCGGCAACGCGCCCGAGCTGATCATCGCCCTGTTCGCGCTCGGGAGCGGCCTCCACGAGGTCGTCAAGGCGTCGCTGGTCGGGTCGATCCTCGGCAACGTCCTGCTCGTGATGGGTGGCGCGATGGCGGCCGGCGGCGCCCGGCGGGAGCGCCAGTTCTTCAGCGGCGCGGCCGCGTCGGCCCAGTCATCGGCGCTGATGCTCGCGGCAACCGCCGTCGTCCTGCCGGCTGTCTTCGAGCTGGCCCACGGCGGCGGCCTGCCGCCGGCCGACGCGCAGATCATCGACTACAGCGGGTCGGTCGTCCACCTGTCGGTCGTGATCGCCGTGATCATGATGGTCGGCTACGCCGCGCTGATGCTGTTCTCGTTGAGAACCCACCGCGAGCTGTTCAATCCGCCGCAGGAGGACTCCGAGCGGACGCCGTGGCCACTGCGCCAGTCGGTCGGACTGCTCGCGCTCGGCGGGCTGGCGACGGCCGGCGTCTCGGAGATCCTCGTCGGATCGATCACCGACGCGGCCCGGTCGGCCGGCCTGAGCCAGTTCTTCGTCGGCGCGGTCGCCGTGGCGATCGTCGGGAACGCTGCCGAGCACTGGGTGGCGGTGACGATGGCCGCGAAGGACAAGGTCGATTTGGCGGTCAACATCGCGATCGGCTCGAGCTCGCAGATCGCCCTCTTCGTCCTCCCGGCCCTCGTCCTCTGCTCGACCTTCATCGGCCCGCACCCGATGGCGCTGCTGCTCAACGGGTACGAACTCGCCGCGCTGATCCTGGCGATCCTGCTCGCCGTCCAGGTGACCGGGCGGGGCGAGTCGACGTGGCTCGACGGAGTGCAGCTGATGGGGGTCTACACGGTCGTCGTGATCACGTTCGCGTTCGCCTGACCGTGTCACCCGCCGCGGCCAGCGGGCGCGGGGGGTATGGACGATCGCACGCGAGCGGGCGCGGATCGAACGGGCCGGCGGCGGGCGGCGCTCACGCGGCGGGGCCTGGCTGCGTGCCGTCGAGGATCATTCGGGCCGTGCTCAGGAGGTCAGAGGCCGGCGAGCGCTCTGTGGGGGGGACGGGTCGTGGGGAAGTGGACTCTCCAACGAAAGTAGCTGACTGACTCAGTCAGCTACTTTCGCGATCAAGGTCTCGCATCCACCTCCACCGCCCGGGAGGAGCCTGGTCGATCACGTCCCATACCCCCGCACCCGGCCTGTACCGGCCCCCGCACCCACCCACCCCATCGAGCGCTCGGTGCCGACCCGGCCGACCGCTGGTGCCCCCGGCCGTCGAGGGCACCGGCGAGCCGGCTCAGACCCTGCCGGCGGCCTGCCGCTGCCTCCGCGCCAGCGCGTCGACGATCACGGCGACGAGCAGGACGCCGCCGGTCACCATGTACTTGACCGACGAGTCGAGGGCGAGCAGGTCCATGCCGTTGGAGATCGACCCGATCACGAGCGCCCCGAGCAGGGCCGTCCAGACCGATCCGCGTCCGCCGAACAGGCTCGTCCCGGCGATCACCGGCCCGGCGATCGCGAGCAGCAGCAGGTCAGACCCGCCCGAGTTCTGGTTGACGGCCAGCAGCCTTGACGCAGCCAGGATCCCTCCGATCGCGGCCATCGAACCGGCAATCGCGAACACCGCGATCCTTACCCTGTCGATGTGGATCCCGGCCCGCCGGGCGGCCTCGGCGTTGCCGCCGACGGCGAAGACGTGCCGGCCGAAGCGGGTTCTCGTCGCCGTGTACTCCATCCCGGCGACGAAGGCCAGGAGGATCAGGACGGCGAGCGGGAGGCCGCGGTCGGCCGTGACGACGAGGATCGCGGCGATCGTCGCCACGCTGACGAGGATCACCCGGACGAGCGGGCCGCGGAGGTCCTGGTCGGCGAGCCCTGACGCGACCCGCCGGCGCCAGGACAGGAGCGTGCCGCCGCCATAGATCGCGATCACGCCGATCCCGATGATCCAGCTGACCGTGCTCGAGTAGAACGTGTTGGCAAGGCCCGTGATCTTCGGGTCGGTCAGGTTCACCGTCCCGGTGTCGCCGAGCACCTTGAGCAGGGCCCCCTGCCAGGTCAGCAGTCCGGCGAGGGTGACGACGAACGAGGGGATCCCGAATTTCGTGAAGAGGAATCCCTGGACGGCGCCGATCACCAGGCCGACGAGGACGCCGGCGAGGATCGCCGTGTACGGGCTCCAGCCGTGCTGGACGTTGAGGACCGCCGTGGCGGCTGACGCCAGACCGCTGACCGCGCCGACGGAGAGGTCGATCTCACCGAGCAGGAGGACGTAGACGACGCCGACCGAGATCAGGCCGACGGCGGTGATCTGGAGGAACAGGTTGGTGAGGTTCTCGGCCGTCAGGAAGTGGTTGTTCTCGAACTGGAAGACCGCCCAGATCAGGCCGAGCACGACGAACACCCGAAGCGATGCGAGGTCGCCCTCGACGAAGCGGCGGATCACCCCGGCCCGCGGGGCCTTCGGTCCGCCTGGGGACGCCGGTGCCGGCGCCTGGATCACAGTGCTCATCGCCCACCTCCAACCCGGTCGCCGTTCGTCGTCCTGCGGTGGCTCGCCCCGGTGATCGCCGCGACAACCTCCTCGTTGGTGGCCGACGCCGTCTCGAAGCTCGCCTCACGCCGGCCGAGGCGGAGCACGAAGATCCGGTCGGTCACCTCGAAGACGTCGGAGAGGTTGTGGCTGATCACGACGACGCCGAGGCCCCGTTCGCGCAGCCGCTTGATCAGGGCGAGGACCTGGGCCGTCTGGGCGACCCCGAGCGCGGCGGTCGGCTCGTCGAGCAGGACGAGCTTCGGCTCGCCGAGCAGCGACCGGGCGACCGCGACCTGCTGGCGCTGGCCGCCCGAGAGGGTGCCGACCTCGGAGCGAAGGCTGGGAATCGAGACGGCGAGGTTCGAGAGGAGGTCGGCCGAGCTGCGCTCCATCTCGGCCTCGTCGAGCTGACGGGTCGCCGCGCCGAGCCCGCCGGCCAGCTTCTCCCGGCCGAGGAAGAGGTTGGCGACGACGTCGAGGTTGTCGCAGAGCGCGAGGTCCTGGTAGACGGTCGCGATCCCGAGCGCGGTCGCCGCGTTCGCGCCGTCGATCGAGACCGGCCTGCCCTCGAAGTGGAACTCGCCGGCGTCGGGCGAGTAGATCCCCGAGATTGTCTTGACCAGCGTCGACTTGCCGGCGCCGTTGTCACCGACCAGACCGACGACCTCCCCGGCGGCGACCTCGAAGTCGACGTCGTCGAGCGCCTGTACGGCGCCGAACCGCTTGCTCACCCCCTTGAGCGCTAGGACCGGCGTGTTCGAGCTCATCTCGTTGTAGTCCTTTCAGTCGCGGTGGGCGTGGACGGGCCGCGGGTGCGGCCCGTCCCGGTGCGCCCGTCAGACGATTCCGGCCGCCGTGCACGCCGCCTTGTAGGCGCTCGTGCAGATCTCCGCGGTGGTCCAGAAGTTGTCCTTGATGACCGTTGCCTTGATGTTGGCCTTCGTGACGGCGACCGGCGTGAGGATCACCGAGGGAACGGTGGTCTTGCCGTTCGGCGTCTGCACGTTGACCAGGCCGGCCGGAGCCGACTTGCCGAGTGCGAGGGCGCCAGCCAGCTCGGCGGCGTCCTGGGCCTCCTTGGTCACGCCCTTGTAGACCGTCATGTACTGCGTGCCGGCGAGGATCCGCTGGACTCCGGCGAGCGACGCGTCCTGGCCGGTCGTCGGGACGGTCTTCGGGTTGATGCCGGCTCCGAGCATCGCGGCGATGCCGCCCTCGGCCATGTCGTCGTTGGCCCCGTAGATCGCGTTGAAGCCGCTCTTGCCGAGCGCCGTGATCGCCTGCTGGGCCTCGTTCTGGGCGTTGCTCCCAAGCCAGCCGGGGGTGTCGTACTGCTTTGCGATCTTGACGCCGTCCTTCGCGAACTGGGCCGTCGCCCCCGACTTGAAGAGCTTGGCGTTCGGGTCGGCGGGATCGCCGTTGATCATGATGATCGGGCCGGTCGCGTGACCGGCCGACTTGAGCGCTGCGTCGAGCGACGACGCCTGGAGCATGCCGACGCGGGCGTTGTCGAACGAGATGTAGTAGTCGACCGCCGCGTTGGTGACGAGCCGGTCGTAGCTGATCACCGGCACGTGGCGGGCGTTGGCCTCGGAGACGATCGCCCCGGCCGAGCCGGCGTCGACCGGATCGAGCACGAGCACCTTCGCCCCCTGCGTCAGGGCGGCGTCGGCCTGGCTCTGCTGCTTGGTGGCATCCTGGGTCGCGTTGCTGTAGAGCAGCTTGCAGGTCGGGCAGACCTGCTTGAGCTTGGCCTGGAAGTCAGGCTTGTCGTGCGTCTCGTAGCGAGCCGTCTGATTCTCGGGCAGCAGGAGGGCGACCGTCGGGCCGCCACCTCCGCTCGACCCGCCGCAGCCGGCGACCGCCAGCGCGACGACGGCGATCGCCGTCCCGGCGAAGACCGCCCGGATCCGTGGGCTGTTCATGACTGTTGACCCTCCTCTGCTTGGTTGTTACGAGCTCGGTTGTCGCGAGCTTCTTTTCCTGACCGGTGAGCTTCTGTCCCGGCGCGCGGCGCCCGGGCGACAAGTTCCTGGTTCTCGGGCGGCGCCGACGTGGTGCCCTCCGTCTCGTGGAGGACGAGCGCGACCGCGCCGAGCAGCTCGGCGCGGTCGCCGAGCACGGCCGCGACGATCTCGACGTCGTCCCCGGCCGACGGGATCGCCCGGCGGTGCACGGCGGTGCGCATCGGGTCGAGCACGAGGTTCCGCGCGGCTGCCAGCGTTCCGCCGACGACGATCAGGCTGGGGTTGAGGATGTTGCAGACGATCGCCAGGCAGTCGCCCAGGCGAAAGCCGGCGGCGGTGATCACGCGACGGCAGGCCGGGTCGCCCTGCTGGGCGCGCTCGAGCACGCCGTCGATCGTCAGATCCGGGCCGAAGCTCGGCTTCAGCAGGTCGACGATCGCGCGGGCGCCGGCGACCGTCTCGAGGCACCCGCGACTTCCGCACCGGCAGACCGGCCCCTGCTCGTCGACCATCATGTGGCCGATCTCGCCGGCCGTGCCGCCGACCCCGCGAAACAGCCGGCCGTCGACGACGAGACCGGCGCCGATGCCGGTCGAGACCTTGAGGTAGGCGAGCGTCTCGTGGTTGCGCCCGGCCCCCCAGCGGAGCTCGGCGAGGGCCGCGAGGTTGGCGTCGTTGTCGACGTGCACGGGAACCCCCAGCCGCCGGCTCATCTCGTCGGCGACGGTCAGGCCGACCCAGCCCGGGAGGATCGCCGAGAGGCCGACCTTGCCGCTGGAGAGGTGGATCGGCCCGGGCAGTCCGAGGCCGATGCCGATCAGCTCCTCCGAGTCGATCCGCTCGAGGCCGAGGACCTCTTCGACGAGCGCGGCGGCCGCGTCCATGCCGAGCCTCGCGTCGTACGCGTCGGGCATCTCCCGGGAGCCCTCGGCGAGCACCTGATGGGCCCGGTCGCAGGCGACCACGCGGAGGCGCTGCTCGCCGAACTCGATGCCCACGGCAACGCCGGCCGCGCGAACCAGGCGGATCGACCGGGCCGGCCGGCCGGCCCGCGACGACGGGCCGCCCGGGACGGGGTCGTCGACCTGGCGGGCGAGGCCGGCGTCCTCGAGCTCGGAGACCAGCGTCGAGACGGTGGTCGGGGAGAGTCCCGTCCGCCGGGCGACATCCGCCCGGCTGGCGATGCCGAGCTCGCCGAGGGCGTCGATGATGCGCTGGCGATTGCGCTCGCGCAGTGACGCTAGGGATCCCTCGCTCCTCCCAACCATGTCCGCCTGATTCTGCGTGTTTCCGGAGTGTTAAGCAAGGCTTTGGTGAAAACCGCGCCCAATTTCGTCCTAATTACTGCGTAGCTCGGCGAAATCCTCAGCGGCTGGCGGGTGCGGGTGCGCCGGGCCCCAGACTGTGGTGGATGTCAGGGGGTCTGGAGCAGCTTCTCGAAGGCGCGGATCTCGGTCAGGTGGCGCGTGGTGCGCTGAGACGTGCAGCCGGCGGCCAGCACGCCGGCGAGCGTTCCGCCGGCGTACTTGTCTGAGACGCTCGCGCAGTCGGCGTTGCGATACGTCAGCCAGGCGCGCTGGGCCGTGACGAAGCGCCGGCGGGCGGCGTCGGTCCCGAGCATCGAGAAGATCTTCTTGGCGACGGCGTCGATCTGTGCGTCGGTCTTGAGGATCGCCTGTTCGGAGCAGCCCTCCATGCCGAGTGTCGTCTGTGCCTCGGCCTTCGACTTGGGGCACCCCAACGGGGTGAACGTCTCGTGGATCACCGGGGCGCTCAGCGGCGTGGCCGCATCGGCGTCGGGCTGCGCGATCGCGAGGATCGCGAGGACCGCGAGAACCGCGGTCGCGGCGACGGTCGCGAGGACGGGCTTCGTGAGTCGTGCTGGCGACATCGTGCTCCGATCGTTGGTCACGCGGGCTGCTGGACGAGCCCCGCACGATACCCGCCGACTCGCCCGTCCGGCCGGCTTTTGAAACCGGCGGCCCCGGTCCCAAAGCAGGCTGGCCGGGTACGCTGTCGGGGTGAAATCCCGGCCCCAGGCCAGCGCGGAGGGGCGTCACCGGGTGATCGGCGAGCGTGGGGCCACAACGGTGGCGACACCACGCGCGGCGGACGGGCCGCCGGTGACGTTCGCCGACGCGGCGGAGGCGTGGCTGGTGCACGTCGAGCGCAAGCGCGGGCTCACGCGGTCGACGCTCGCCGACTACCGCCAGGCGCTCGACGCCCACCTGCTCGCCGCGCCGCCGGACGAGACGCAGCCGGAGACGGTCTACGGGCGAGCGCCGTTCGCGACGACGGCGGTGGGTGAGATTCGGAGCACGCAGCTCAAGGCGTGGTATGAGGGCCTCCCCCACGGCCGGACCGCGGACAAGCTGCTGATGATCGTGCGGGCGGTCCTCGGCCACGCCCGGTCGCGCGGGTGGGTCGACGCGGACGCGCGCGGGAGCGTCGAGCGGCCGGAGGCCGGCGATTCCGGAGACTACGAGATCTACTCAGTCGACGAGATCGACCGTCTCGTGCGGGCGGCGGCCAACGAGCAGGACGCGGCGATCTTCCTGACCGCGGCGATGACCGGCCTGCGTCGGGGTGAGCTGATCGGGCTGCGGTGGGGGGACATCGACTTCTCCGGCCAGGCGATCCGCGTGCGGGCGAACTTCAGCCACGGGGAGCTCGTCAGACCGAAGAGCGGCGACGTCAGGCGCGTGCCGATGGTCGCGGAGGTCGCCCAGGCACTCGCCGGCCTGCGGCAGCGCGAGCTCCTCACCGCCGACCACGAGCCGGTGTTCACCGGCAATGTTGACGGACGGGTCGACGGGAGCGGCCTGCGTCGTCGGTACACGCGGGCGGCGAAGCGGGCCGGCCTGCGACCGCTGCCGTTCCAGTCGCTGCGCGACCACTTCGGCTCGACGGCCGTCAACAGAGCCTCGCTGGTCGAGGTCCAGTCGTGGATGGGAGACTCGGAGATCCAGACGACGGCGCGCTACCTTCGCACCAGGGCCGGCGGACCGAGGGCCGGGGCGGGGACGATCGATCCGACGCGCCCGCAATCCTCCCGAGGATGAGCAGACGGGCGCGCCCCAGCCACAACCGCCGGCCTGCGGCCTCCACGGCGTCCAGGGAACCGTCACGGCGCTCGACGATCAGACAGCCACGATCTGCGTCCGTCGCCCAGTCGGACGCTTCAAGTCCGGGGAGATCCGCTGCCCGCCACTCGTCCTCGACAGGCTCCCCCAACTCACCGAATAACCGGGAGACGATCCGCGATGAGCCCGCGCCGCCACGCCGAGCCCGAGCTCGTCCAGATCCCATTCTGGTGGCACCGGTCACGCTGGGCGGTCGTGGAAGTAGTGGCCCCGGTCGAGATCGTCGATCAGCCCGGGATGCGTCGGCTGCCACCCCAGCAGCTCGCGGGTCAGTACGCTCGATGCCGGACTATCGAGCCCGAGGAACCCGGCCAGCCACGTGAAATGCTCGCCAGCGTCCTCGGCGGAGATGGAGACCACCGGGAGGTCGAGGTGCCGCCCGATCAGGTCGGCGATGTCGCGGATCGGGACGCCCTCGTCGGCGACCGCGTGCAGGGCCGATCCCGCCGGGGCGCTCTCCACGGCGAGGCGGAACAGGCGGGCGGAATCCAGTCGGTGCACGGCGGGCCAGCGGTTGGTCCCGTCGCCGATGTAGCCCGAGACACCCTTGTCGCGGGCGATCGCGACCAGGGTCGCCATGAAGCCGTTGTCGCCGTCACCGTGATTCGTCGGGGGGAGTCGCACGACGGACGAGCGGACGCCGCGGGAGGCGAAGGCGAGCGTGATCTGCGCATTGCCCGCGCGAATCGCCGGCCCGCCGGTGAGGAACGTCGTGGCCGGGTCGAGATCCGGCATGTCGAGCTCGGTCGCCAGGCGACCGGGTGCGAGCCCGAGCGTCCCGGAGGCGATCAGGAACGGGCGATCTGAGCCCACCAGCGCCTCGCCGATCGCCTGGATCGCGCGGCGGTCCGCGACGGCTGCGCCTTCGAAGTCCCCGGTGAACGCGAGGTCGTGCTTGAACGCGAGGTGGATCACGCCGTCGGACGCGGCAGCCGCACCGGCCAGGGTGTCGAGATCATCAAGCCCGCCAAGCCGTACCTCAGCTCCGGCCGCGGTCAGCGCGGCAGCCGACGCGTCGGACCGGGCGAGGCCGACGACCTGATGGCCGGAACCGATCAGCTCGGGAACGACGGCGGAGCCGATCCAGCCGGACGCGCCGGTGACGAAAACACGCATGAGAAACCTCCAGGTAGGTCGACGTCCTCGGCTCGACGTGCACGAGAACTCGCCGATGTCAGTTGCTGCCATCACAGTAGCAGGCATGTCAGTCTCTGTCATCAACTAGGATTCGCGGATGACGCGCTGGGAGCCAAACGGACGCGGCCGGCTGGAGCAGGCAGCCCTCGCCCTCTACGGGGAGCGAGGGTTCGAAAACACGACGGTGGCCGAGATCGCCGCGCGGGCAGGATTGACCGAACGAACGTTCTTCCGGCATTTCGCCGACAAGCGGGAGGTACTGTTCGCCGGCGCGGACGTACTGCAGGAGCTTCTCGTCAGCAACGTCGCCGGCGCCCCTGAGTCCGTCGCTCCGATCGACGCGGTCGGCGCGGCGCTTGAGGCCGCCGGCGCCGTACTTCAGCAGCGCCGGGAATACGCTCGGCAGCGGCAGGCCGTGATCGCCGCAAACGCAGAGCTGCGCGAACGCGAGCTGGTCAAGCTCGCATCGCTCGCCGCCGCGATCGCCGACATGTTGCGCCGACGCGGCGTCGCCGGCCCCGCGGCAAGCCTCAGCGCCGAGGCCGGGATCGCCGTCTTCAGAGTCGCGTTCGAACGCTGGGTCGAGGAGACCAACCAGCGAGACCTGCCGGAGCTGATCCGAGACTCGATGGACGAGCTCAGAGCCGTGACCGCCGGCCGATGATCGCGCTGGCCCGTTGCAGCGCCGCCACCGCCGGTCAGCGTCTCGGATCGGTCGTCGTGTAGGCGATTCCGAGGCGCTCGCCAGCTTCGCGCGAGGAGTTCCTTCGGCGTCGCCACGGTTGCCGATGGCAGTTGGCCGATCAGGCGGAGCGTCTCCTCGCGCTGCTGCAGGTTCCCGAGCGCGCTACTCGCGGCTGGCGACGCCTCGAGCTCGCAGGAGGCTGATGACCTCGGGGCTCGGCTGCTTGGGCTCTCCGGCAGCCAAGCTGATCCCGTCCGTCGAGGACCCGGCATCGAGCAGGATGCGCACGACCGCCTCCCAGTCGGGAGCCGCTGCGCTGGCGGGCTGCTCGCCGCTGCCGACGACCGCCCATTCGAGAGCGTTGGCCTTGAAGGCCGAGTCGCGCGCTTCGATCTCGGCGCCGCGGGAGAGCAGCAGCGTCACGGCGTCGACGCTGCCGGAGTGCGCCGCGGCGTGCAGGGCGGTGGCGCCGTGTCCGCCGCCGCGCGCGTCGATCGGGAGGCCGACGTCCAGCATCACCGCGACCGCGGCGGCGTCGCCGGCCTCGGCGGCGGTCACGATCGTGGCGGCCTCGGCGGCGCTCAGCCGTCCGGGCAACCCGGGATGCTCGGCCGCCAATCGGATCGCGGTCTCGCGGTCTGCCTGCCGGCAGGCGCCCAGCAGCCGGTCGACTGTGGTCCTGTCGTCGCGGGCGCCGTGACGCGCGAGGAGCGCGACGACGTCGCCGCGGTCGAGCGCGGTCGCGAGCCGGTAGGGGGATCGGCCGCCCGGGCCCGGCGCGGTTGCGTCGGCGCCGTGGGAGAGCAGCAGCTCGATCATCTCGGTCGGGGCGCCTTCGGCGAGTGCCTCGGGGATCACCGCTGCGCGATCGCCGTCGCCGTCGCGGTAGCGGGTCGGCTCGGCGCCGGCGTCGAGGAGGAGCCGCACCGCCTCGATGTCTCCCGAGCTGATCGGCGCCCCGAGCGCCTGCTCGGCGATCGCCGCGACGTTCGGGACGCGCTCGAGCAGCATCCGCACGCACCAGCTTCCCGCGAACCCGGCGAGGTACAGATCGTGATCCTGCGCGGTCGCCCCGCGATCGAGCAGCAGCCTGAGGATCGGCTCGTTTGCGCGATCGGCGTTTGCGCTGGTCACCGCGCATCGCAGGGGCGACCAATGGCCGTCATCGCTCAGGGCGTTCGGGTCCGCTCCGGCGTCGAGCAGCAGCGTCGCGACGGCGAGCAGGCCCCCGGCGCGGGCGGGATCCAGGTGCCAGCGCGAGGCGCAGACGGCGTGGAGCGCCGTCCAACTCGTTCGAGGATCGCGCCTGGTCGTCAGGCGGGGATCGGCGGCCAGGTCGCGCTCGACCCGCTCTGGGTCGCCGAGCACGACCGCCGTTTCGAGACCGTGCTCGGCGATCTCCGGACGCTCGGCGAGGAGCCGTGCGGCGCGGCCGACCCGGTAGCCGACGCTCGCGGCCAGGAACGCCGCGACAACCTCCTCGAGGCCGCGGTTGCGCTCCTGCACCTCGGCATTCAGCGCCGGCCAGCTCGGCAGCCCGTAGTCGCGCGCGATCGCCAGCTGCGCGGCCGCGAGCGTGACCTCGTCTGAGACCGCGGCGATCCGCTCGAGCGCGGTCGGCTCACCTTTACGGGCGGCGTCGACCAGGTCCGCGGCCTGACGGCGCAGCCGATCAAGATTCGGATTCGCCGGGAGCGTCGGCACGATGTCCCCCTTCCCCAGCCCGAGGCCCGCGTGTCAGACCCAGGAGATCGTCAGAATCCGTCCTCTCGGCGGACCCGGATGCGTCGTCCAACACCAGCCACACGAGTCAAACGATCCCACAACCGGTGGTGAGCGTCAGCGCACCCCATCGACGGCGCGCCGCCTTGGGACGACTTCGCGGACGTTCCGAACCGAGCCGAGAACCTGCTACGGGCAGCGTCGCCCACAACTGCCGGAAGGGACGCTCCGAGTCGGCTTCCCGAAGGGCGCGACGACGGCTACGGTGTCCCGGTGTCGGCGACACCGATCTGCCCGATGGCCGACGGTCAGGTCCGCCTGCGAGCGTGGCGAACCGCCGACGTTCAGGCTCTGGCCCTCTTGTGTCGGGACCCTGAAATTCAGCGCTGGACGAGCGTACCGGGGGATTACACAATCGACCACGCGGCGGCTCGCCTAGCCTGGATCGAGCGCGAGCAGCTCGCTGGACACGGCAGGTACCTCGCGATCGTCGATGAACAGAACGGCGTGCTCCTTGGAGCCTGCGATGTGCACATCTCGCCGGCCGATCCCGGCATCGGCGAGATCGGATACCTGCTCGGCGCCCCGGCGCGAGGCAGAGGGGCGATGACCGGCGCGGTCAAGCTGATCGTGGGATGGTGCCTTCGTGAGCGCAAGCTCGCAAGACTCGAGATCCTCGTCCACCCGGACAACCACCCGTCGATCGCTGTCGCCGAACGCGCCGGCTTTCACCGCGAGGGCTTGCTTCGCGGCTACCGCGAGAAGCATGGCCGTCGCGAGGATCGCATCGTCTTCTCCCTGGTGCCTGGGGATCTCACAGGACGTGTCGACGTGTCCAGCCTGCCGGGGAAGGACAGCGCGCGGCTGACCGAATAGTCGCAACTTGAAATCCGCGCGGGGCCGGAGGTAGGGTCCCGGCGTGTCCGACGTGCGAGGCGCTGCTGCTGAGGACGCGTCGCAGCAGTGGTTCGGTCCAGGCGTGGGAGGTATCGGTGGAGCGAGTTTCCTTGCGGATCTTGGTCACGAGGTTCCCACCGCCCTGTTGCCAAGTCTGCTTGCCGGCACGCTGCACGCGCCAGCCTCGGCGCTCGGGCTGATCGAGGGTGTCTCCGACGCTGCCGCTGGGTTCGCCAGGTTCGGTGGTGGGCCGTTGGCTGACGATCCCAGCCGTCGTCGAGCCGTCGCCGTGGGCGGCTACACGACCACAGCGATTCTCTCCGCCGGTCTGGGCGCGGTAGCCGCTCCCTGGCAGGCGGGCGTCCTGCGTGCCGCGGCATGGGGCGCACGGGGCTTGCGTGTTCCGGCCCGCAACGCCCTGCTCGCCGACATCGTTCCTCCGGCGCTCTACGGTCGGGCCTACGGCTTCGAGCGGATGATGGACAACCTCGGAGCGGTCGGGGGTCCGCTCGTGGCAATTGGGCTTCTCGCTGCGGTGGGGATTCGTTGGGCGATTGGTCTGTCGGTCATCCCCGGCGTCCTCGCTGCGCTCGCCGTCGTCTACGCGATCCGCCACACGACCGCGCCTGCGAAGAGACAGCGCCAACCGATTCGCCTCCGAGTCCGGCCGGTGGTGCGAGGCGGGCTCGGCCGACTGATGGTCGGCATCACCGTGTTCGAGCTGGGAAATTGCGCAGCCACGCTGCTGATCCTGCGGGCCACCGACCTGTTCCGCCACGGCCACGACCAGACGACTGCCACCCAGCTCGCGCTCGTTCTCTACGTGCTCTACAACGTCGCCGCGACCGTCATCAGCATCCCGGCCGGGCGTCACGGCGATCGCACCAACCCAATCCGGGTGATGGCTGCTGGTGCCGTCCTATTTGCCGCCGGATACGTCTGGTTCGCCGTCGGCAGCCACACCATCGGGGTGCTCGCACCCGCGTTCGTCCTCGTCGGACTCGGGATCGGCTGCGCTGAGACTGCCCAGACCGCCGCAGTAGCCGCACTCGCCCCAATCGACCTCCGAGGCTCAGCGTTCGGGCTGCTGGCAACCGCGCAGGCAGCCGCCAACCTCGGAGCCAGCGCAATCGCCGGAATCCTCTGGACCACGATCTCGCCGACAGCCGCCTTCATGTTCCTCGCCGCCGCAACCGTCGTGGCAGTTCCGTTGATTCTGACCAGCCAAACCGTGAATGCGGCCACGCCCGACTGATGCGTTCGGCGCTTGCTCAACCGCCGTTATCACGGCAACTGACGCTGGTGCGGCAGCCTCGGCGAGTCAACGATGACCGGCGTTGTCGTGAACGACGCCGCCGACGGTTGCCGATGTCCAACCGAGCGCCCATCCTTGAGCACGGCTGGCATCTGTAGTCCGTCGGATCTTGGGAAGTGTGGGCGCGTCGCGCGCCAGCGTTGTGGGCTCGCCAGACTACGGCGGATAGGTTGGCCAGCGCCGCTTGGTGCCCGTCAGCAGCGCGGTCGCGATCCCGCCGGGGACAATCAGCGTCCCGAACAGCTTCTCGCGAGTCGTCCACAGCCGCGAGCTCCACAGAAGGACGAGCCCAACCAGCCATCCCACGCCGAACGGCGGCGGACGAGCGACGACTACGCGGTGCGTCGAAGGATCGCCCGGGCGACAGGGTCCCAGGTGGCGGGCGGGAGGTGCTCATGGCCCATTCCGTCAAGGATCGGCAGCTTGGCGTCTGGAATCTCGGCGGCCAGCGCACGCCCGTGCGCCGGCGGAACATCGGGTCCTGCCAGCCGTGGACGAGGAGCGTTGGGACGGCGATCTCGCCGAGGCGCCCGCGCCACGGCGCGCCGGGATCGACCTCGAACGGCTTGTTGGCGCTGGCGCGGATGTCGATCGCACGATCGACGACGCGCTCCATCAGCGCACGCGCGCTGAGCTCGTCGAACTGCCCTGCGTAGGGTCGCTCGGCCTCGACGAGGTATGCGACCACTTCGTCGCGATCAGACCAGTCGACGGCGGACGCTGCCGGGAACCGGACCGTTGGCGGCGGTGGGTCGCGGGTTTCCACACCTGGAATCCCTGGCGTGCTGCAGGTCAGCGTGATGGAGGCGACACGCGACGGGTGGTCGAGAACGACGAGCTGGGCGGCCGCGGCGCCGCCCGACATCCCGACGAGATGACCGCGTGCCGCACCGAAGCGATCCAGCACCCCGACCGCGTCTGCGGCGAGGTCGCGCAGAGTGTAGCCCGGCGCGACCGCAGTTCCTGTCGAACGGCCGGCGTCGCGGCTGTCGTATCGGATCACGAAGCGGCCCGCGGCCTCCGACAGCTCAGCTTTCATCGTCGCGCCCAACGGTACCGTCGCTCCCGATCAACGAGATCGCGGACCACGGCTCGGCCCGGAGCCCGCATCGCCAAAGAACGTCGCCAGCGCTGAGCCGGCCCTCGCCCGCGGCGAGCACGCGCTCACCCACGCGGTGAGACGTGTCCGCCGCCTCCGCGATCAGCGGAGCAGCCGCTCGAAGCGCTCGGCCAGCCGGCGCGCCGTCACGCTCAAGGCGCTGCCACGAACGCGAGTTCGATGTCGCGACACGTCCGAGGCACGCTGCCTACAGCGAGCTCCTCCAACACCCTCGCAGCGTAACCCAGGATTCGCCTATGCGCCAAGCCCCGGCTACCATGCCGAACGATGAACCACAAAGACCACGATGACACCCCGGAACTCGCGATGCCGCTGCTCCTGGCCAACGCGCTGCGAACCTACGGAATCGCCAACCGCCGCGCCCTGCAGGCAGCCGGATTCAACGACATCCCACGCGCCGGCGCGCAAATCATCGGACGGCTCGAGCACGCCGGAGCGACCGTCGGAGAGGTCGGCGGGGCATTCGGCGCGACGATGCAAGCCAGCCGGATCATCGAGACGCTGATCGAGCGCGGCTACGTCCAACGCCTGACCGACGCCGACGACCCAAATCCGGTGAACATCGCGCTCACCGAGCGCGGCTCCGCCGCCGCCGGCGTCATCCGCGCGGCGGTCAACCAGGTCGATGCGGCTCTGCGGGAAACAACCGCCACCCGAGACGTCGATCACGCTCGCACGATCCTGACGGCGCTCGCCGCGCAGAGCCACCCATCAGAGGAGCCCGCTCAGCCCTCCGAGAGAAAGTCCGGCGGCCGTCGAACGACACGCCCGCGCCCAACGAGGGTCGTCGTGTTCGCCGACGCCTACCCGTCCGCCCCATAGCGCAGAGCGCAGACTCCACTCAGGTGTATCGACGCCGTCGGCGCGACGAAGCAGTCGCGGGCGGGGCAAACACGCAGTGATGGGTGAAACCGTCGTCCACGCTGGCCGCCAGACGCCCGCAGGCCTCCGACGGCTCGCGCGGCAGCACCGGGCCGGCGCACGTGCCGCGGGCCGACACGGCCGAGCCGCTTCATCTTGTCGCTCGGCCGCCTCGGTCGGGCGCGGTTACTGGAGAGTCAACGTTTCCGGCCGGGAGGATCGATCTCGCGACGACTGAACTCGGCAGGGGCCTGCCGACGGATGTAGTCACGGACCCGATCCTGCTTACTTCCCTGAGGCCCCCAGCCGCAACGATCGCGGAGCGCCTTGCAGAGGAGCCCGCGCTCCTGCTGAGCTTCTACGGCGTGGAGGTCGCCTCCCCATCGATCGGAATGGCGCAAAGCAGTCGAGGGCGTCGGACTTGGCCGGCGGCCATCGTTCTGCCAATCCGGTCGCGGTGCGCCAGGCGATCGACAGGCCCGAGATCGTCCGAGCCGAGCTTGGCCGGACCTGGAAGCGACTCGCAACGCTCGCGCAGCTCAGTCGCCCGGACTCACCGCGTGGAACTCGATTCGGTAGACGAGCGTGTCCTCGCCGATCGGACCGGCGTGCGCGGCACGCTCGCGCAGCGCCTCGCGGTCGCGCTCGCCGGAGCGCCGAACGTCCTCCCGGCTCACCGACGCAAACGGGACGAGCTCGATCGCGTCGACCTCGATCTCGCCAGGGCCGACCCGGTAGCGGCCACGCTCCCTGACTCGCGGTCGCTTCCACAGCCGCACCGAGAGCGTGATATCTCCAGCCAGGACGTCCTCACGCAACTCGCGGCTGAACTCCATGACCCGGACGCTAGCCGGATCCGCACGCGTCAAGAGCGCCGTCGCGCTTCACGGTGCCGGCCCGGGGGGGTCGGAGCTGTGCACCAGGAAACGCCACACGCTCCGCGCCGGCCGTCGGTTGCCCTCCCTGAGGACCACCGGGACGCGGGACCAGGCGGCGTCAGTTTGGGTTGACAAAACGTCTGCCGTCAGTCTAGACTGACGGCCATGAACGCCGACGACATCGCCTCCGCGATCGCGTCCAACGACCCGTCGCTGGGGCTCCGCGCCGCTCTGGCTCTGCGCCGGCTCGCGGAACGGGTCGAGGCGGACCACGTCGCGACCGCCCGCCAGCAGGGGTGGTCTTGGCAGCAGATCGGTGACGCGCTCGGCGTTACCCGCCAATCAGTCCACGCCAAATACGGAAAGCGACTCCCATGACCAAGCATTCGAGACCAGCCGACGCGTATCACCCCTGGGGCACGTACATCGACGCTCGCGAGGAAGCACGGCGCCGCGGTGACCGCAGGGTCGGCACCGAGCACCTGATACTCGGGCTGCTCAGGGAACCAGTCCTGGCGCAGGCCCTCGGGTGCGACCTACAGACAGCCCGCGACGCGCTCGACGCGATGGATCACGATGCGCTCGCCGCAGTCGGCATCGGCGCTGCGTTCAACGCGCCACCGATACCGATCGACGAGACGATCAAACGTCCGTTGAGGCCGACGTTCAAAGCCGTCTTGCGGGACCGTTTGCCAATGACACCCGCAGCCAAGACGGCGCTGGAGGAATCGTACAAAGAGATACGCCGTGGTCACCAGATCGGCCCGCAACAGGTGCTCCTAACCGTCCTGGAGCTCGAGACGCCAGATCCCGCCGCCGACCTGATCGCCGCGCTAGGCGTCGATCGCGCGGCCGCGCGGCAGCGTCTCGGCGCGGGACGCGCCGCAGCGTAGACAGACCAGCACCGAGCAGCGAAGGGTGGAAGCTGGTCGCTGAGGCAGCCATCTCGTGCGCCCGGACGCCACCGTCGCTCGCGCCGTAAAGCAGCACCGCTGAGCTGGCTGGGGGATCTGAGCAAGAGCAGCACTCTCCCGGGACCTGGCCGTCGCTGCTGGTTGGCGCGAAGAGCAGCCACCGGTCTCTCGGGCTCCTGTCCCAGCTGACGATCCCCCTGCGCCACAGAAATGGACGGTGCGGATGGGATCGCCCAGGTCCGGAGCTTGATCATGACCCGCCGGAGCTCCCCAGGTCCGAGGGCTCACTGGCCAGGAGGCCAAGACCGCGAGCGTTGCCAGACGCACTCGGGGCGCCGGGCGAGCGCTGCCGCCTGGGGTCGGAAGGGTGCTGCGGCCTTGAAGCGGTCAAGCAGGTCGGGCACCGACGGCCGCGACGGTCGGCCACGCCGCGCTGGCCCGGGCATCGCCTCAGCCCGTCTCGGCGGCGAGGGCCTCGGCGTGGGCGGCGGCCAAGCGCTCGCTCGCGGTTGGGTCGCCGCCCGGCGGCGGTGACGCCCCGAGGTGCTCGCTGCGCAGCTCGGCCATGAAGTCCGCCCACAGCGCGGGACCGCCGTCCGCCAGCAGCTCGGCTCGCACGCGCAGTGTCGGTGTGCTCGGGCGGTTGCGCAAGGCTAGGCTACAGCCGCTTGCAACCCGCAATCACCTTGGGAGGACGCCGATGCCGGAGACCACGTGCCACATGTCGATCTCACTCGATGGTTTCGTCGCCGGGCCGGGCCAGAGTCGCGAGGACCCTTTGGGCAAGCGCGGGAGAGAGCTCCACGGCTGGCACCTCGGCGACGAGCGCGCCAACGAGGCCGACGGGACCGCTACCAGCTGGCTCATGCGCCCGCGCGGCGCGTATGTAATGGGGCGCAACATGTTCGGGCCGATCCGCGGCAAGTGGGAGGAGGACTGGCGCGGGTGGTGGGGGCCCGAGCCGCCGTACCACGCACCAGTGTTCGTGCTCACCCATCACCCCCGCGAGCCGATCGAGATGACGGGCGGGACGACCTTCCACTTCGTCACCGACGGCTTCGACGCCGCCTACGCCCAGGCGCGTGAGACGGCCGGCGAGGACGGCGTCGACATCGCGGGCGGCGCCTCCACCGTGCGGCAGGCGCTCGTCGCCGGCGTCGTCGACGAGCTCACGCTCGACATCGCCCCAGTCCTGCTCGGGTCCGGCGAGCGGATCTTCGACGGCGTCGAGTCCCTCGGGTTGGAGCCCGTCGAGGTGCTGCACTCGCCGCTGGCCACGCACATCCGCTACCGCCGGACGAGCTGAAGGGCGCGATCGTCTGGCACGTCACCGACGGGCCGAAGCCGGATCCGTCGTATTTGATGCCGCGGGAGGCTCAGGGACGGCTGCGCAGACTGCTCGAGCATGAAGCACGACCGTGGCGACGCCGGCGCCTGCGAAGGGCACGCCGGTGACGTTCGCCGACGCTGCGGAGGCGTGGCTGCTTCACGGGGAGCACAAGCGGGCGCTGAAGCGATCGACGCTCGCCGACTACCGCCAGGCCCTCGACGCGTCCCTCCTCCCCGCTGCGGCTGACCGCACCGTTTCGTCGACGTTGATCGCGCCCGAGGCGAGCACCCAGGCCGTCAGAAGCTCGTGCGGGCCCTCGAGCAGCCCCGACGCGCGTTGACAGATCGCGTCGATCGCGTCGCTCGATACGCCGACCTGAAGAGGTCGCCCGCGAGCTCGCTCGCGTCGCGACGCGAGATCCGGTTACGCGCCGTCAACGTCACCAGCGCGGCCTGCAACGAGGGTCCGAACGCCGACTCGCCCACGACACCAAGGTCCGCGCGCGTGCGCTTCTCGCAGCCCGGGCACCGCAACCTGTGCGTGCGATGCTCGGTGTAGGTGACCGCGATCTCGGGCAGCTCAGCGACCTGGTGGCGCCCCTCCCCTGCCTTGGGAGTCCGCTCCAGATCAGTGAACTCGCGTCCACAACCACGGCACTCGCTGGGGTAATGATCGACGATCTCATCGATCTCCTCCCCTGGCAGCAACTCCCGCCCGACGCCGCGATGCCCGCCCTGGGCGCCCTGCGTACGCGGCTCCTTCTCACGCAGCAACTCCTTGGCCTTCGCACGCGCCAACGCCCGCCGCTGCTGACGCGTCTTCGGGAGATCCGCAGACGGCGCCAACCAACTGTTACGCGAACTCACGACCGGCTTGCCCTCGACCCGCTCAACGCGATCCTCAAGACCCCCAAGCCGCCCAGCCAAGTCCAGCAGAACCTCGACCACCCGCTCGCGCCCCGCATCAAAAATCGCCTCGGCCTCTGAGCGCTCCACACCAACCGGATTCGACGCCCGCGCAAGGGATCCTGGTTATGGCAACCCGGACAACTGAACGGCTACCCTTGCCTGTGACGGCCAGCCGTCAAGGGCATGTCGGGAGGATCGATCGTCAGTCCCGCGCGGGGGATTCCAGGCGCTCGGGCAGGTCGAAGCCTGTGAACGCTTCGGCCCTGCGGAAGACGGTGATCTGGGCGATCTGCGTGCCGCGGAGGGTGAGCACCGTGATTCCGTGCCGGACGTACGCGTTCGGCTCCTCGCGCCAGCTGTAGTGGCCGAACGCGAGGTGGCCGTTGGCCGTGGTCGGCACGAGCCGGTGATGGGGCGCCTGCGGGCCGAGCGGGATGTCGGCGAGGAACGCGCCAACGGCGTCACGTCCTCTGAACCAGGTCGGCTCGGGCGGCATCGCGAACGCTGCGTCCTTCACGAGCATCGAGACGATCGCGTCGACATCGGCACGCTCCCACGCCGCGACGAAGTCGTCGACGACCTGCTTCAGCTCGCTGTCGTCGAGCGCGCGCAGCGTCTTCTGCTGGCTGCGTTCCGGGAGTCGAGCGTCGACCGCCTTGTGCGCCCGCTGAAGCGCGCTGTCGATGGAGACCGGGGTCGTGTCGAGCGCCTCCGCCGTCTCGCGCGCGGAGAAGCCGAGCACGTCACGGAGGATCAGGACCGCGCGCTGCCGGGCGGGGAGGTGCTGGAGCGCCGCGATAAACGCCAGCTCAATCGCTTCGCGCTGCTCGAAGCGAGCGGCGGGCGTGGCCACGTCGGTGAGGGTGCTGTCGGCGTACGGCTCGATCCACGTTGATTCGACGAGCGGCTCGGCGATCGCGTCCTGCGGGTCGGCCGCCGGGCCGTAGTCGACTGGCAGGACGCGCTTGGGTCGGCGATCGATCGCGCGTAGGCAGGCGTTGGTCGTGATCGTGTACAGCCAGGAGCGGATCGAGCTACGCCCCTCGAAGCGCGCCAGGCCGCGCCACGCCGCGAGCAGGGCATCCTGGAGTGCGTCCTCCGCGTCGGTCACCGAGCCGACCATCCGGTAGCTGTGCGCATGGAGCTCTCGGCGGTACGGGTCGATCAGGCGGGCGAAGGCGTCCTGGTCGCCGTCACGTGCCGCAGAGACGAGCTGTGACTCGTTCATCGCGACCTTCATACCCCCGCCGCCGCGCCCACAATCGACGGGGGCAGGGCCACTCTGGGTCAGTCGTATTCGTCGGGCAGACGCATGTTGGGGCCGCCGACGTTCAGGCCGAGCGGGGTGGCCCGGCCCTTCGGCTCTTCCCACGCCTCCTGGCGGCCGAGCGCGGTGAGGTCCAGGTAACTGTCGCCGTTGTGGAACGCCTCTATGCCGCGCCCGAACGCCGAGTAGGTGTGGAACACGTCATCGCCGACGCGCAGGAAGGCGCTGATGCCGGGCCAGTCGCCGCGTAGGCTCGGCGTGTACGGCATTCCGGCGGCGGCCAGCTCGGGCTCGGTGCGGTAGAAGATCCGCACTGGGGCGACGCGCTCGTCGATCGAGGCGTGGAAGTCGTAGTTGAATTCGCTGCCCCACGACGAATACCACGGGAACGTCCAGCCCATCCGCTCACGGAATGACGCGAGTGTGTCGTAGGGCGCACGTGTCACCGCGACCAGCGTCGTGTTGCGCACGTGCAGTTGCCGTAGGTGCTCTGGGATGCCGTCGGCGGCGGAGGAGCAGCTGGCGCAGCCGTGCTCGCGCGGGCGCTGGTTGCCGTCGGCGTCGGTGTCGAACAGCCACATGAAGTGATGCATCACGAGCTGCTCCCGGCCTTCGAAGAGGTCGAGGAGGCTGACCGTCCCCTGCGGGCCCTCGAACCGGTAGGACTTATTGATCCGGACCATCGGTAGCCGCCGCCGGTCGGCGTTGAGCTCATCACGCAGCGTGGTGAGCCGCTTCTCCTTCGCCAGCAGTTCCCTGCGCGCGGCGAGCCATTCCTCACGTGAGGTGACCGTGGGCGGGCTTTCGATCGGCATCGATGCCTCCATCCTGGTTGTGTTCTCGGGTAAGAGGAGGAAATGTCAGGATGGCGTGCGCATGCCGTGCATCGCCGCGCCTGTGTCGGGGACGGGGAGCCCGGGGAGGTGCGCCGGCGCCGCCACCAGCCCGGCGCCCAGGGCGGGCAGCAGCGCCGACGTGGCGGCGATCGTGGCCGTCCGCCACGCGAGCAGCTTCTGCGCCGCGATGACCGCGGTCAGCATCGCCATCCAGGTGACGCTCATGTCGCGGAGCGCGAACAGCGCCACCGTCAGCCCGGCGCAGCACGCGAGGCACGAGCCGCCGTGCGTGAGCCCGCGGCGCAGGGCGACCGGCGCCGCGTCTCGCCCGCCCGCTCATGCGCGCTGCAGCGTCAGCGACTGGCGCTTCAGCGGGGTCAGCTCGAACGCGGCGGCCGCGAGCAGCACCGCGGCGGCGGTCGGACGCCCGGCCCGGTCCCATCCGAAGAACCCGCCCTGGAGCCGGCCGAGCCTCAAGGCCGCGTAGCAGAACAGGCCGGCCAGCACCCACGCGGCGAGGTAGCCCGCTGCGAACGCCGTCCGCCGGCCAGCGCCGGATTGCTCCAGAACCGGCCGCATCGCTGACGGGCATCATCGCGACCATCATCACCGTCCAGGTGATCGCGCTCGGGGCGAGCGAGCCAGGATTCGTCCCTGGGCCGGGGTCCATCCCCGCCATCCGCGCAACGCTCACGGCGTCAACCACCGAGGTCGTCGGAGTGCCCGGCCGCGAGCCGCGGCCACTGGGCGATCGGACGCCCGTCGGTGCGGAAGCTGTGAGCCTGCGGCCAGCCGGTGGGCGAGTCCTCCCAGTCCTCCTGCCGGCCGTAGACGGTCAGGTCGAGCAGCCCGTACGTGTTATCCATCGCCTCCAGGCCGCGGACGCGGGTCCAGTACGTCTCAAACACCCGCCCGCCGTCACGCAGGTAACAGATCAGCGGACCGGCCTTCGACGGGCGGCCCGCCAGCAGCGCCTCAAGCGAGTCCTCGGCCGAGTACCACGGCATCTCCCAGCCCATAAAGTCCCGGTAGCGGACGCTGTCCGCGTACGGACCCTGGCAGAACACGGTGTAGGTGACGTCACGGTCGTGCAGATAGGACAGCTCACGGACCTTCCCGTTGAAGAACGTGCACCCCTCGCACTGGTCGGCGGCGGGATGACCAGCCCACCACATGTGGAAGTACGCGATCAGCTGTCGCCGCCCCTCAAACGCATCCAGCAACGTGGTCCGCCCACCGGGGCCGATCAGGGTGGCGGCCGGATCCACCTCGACCATCGGCAGCCGGCGGCGGGCTGCCGCAATCCCATCGCCTTCGTGCGTGTGGGCCTTCTCCCGGACGACCAGCTCATCCAGCTGCGCCTGCAGCGTGGGGCGGTCGACGATTGCGGGAAGTGGGGCTGTACTCGTTGCGTCGTTCATGCCTTCTCCTTATCTCGTGATGACCGTCTGCCAATAGAGATACGCGGGGGCCACCAAATCCATCGCGGGCACCTCGCCGGCGACGCCACGGCCCCTGCTCGGCGCGGAAGCCGCGCATATCGTGGACGATCGCTTTCGTCGCAGCGCCACCGATGATCGCGCCATTGCTTCGGCGACCGAGCGCGCGTCCGACCGGGCGCGACCGCGTCGCGGGCGTCCGGTCGGATGCGCCGGTATCGACTCGCGGAAATCAGGCGGCCAGCACGGACCCGAGTCGCTGCTCGAGCGCGGCACGAGGCAGCGCACCGACGATCCGGTCGACCTCTCGCCCATCACGGATCACGACCAGTAGCGGGATCGACTGTGCTCCGTAGCGCGCGGCGAGGTCACGATTGGCGTCCACGTCGACCTTGACGACCTTCAAATGCCCAGCGTGCCGACGGGCGAGATCTTCGAGCACCGGCGCGATCATCCGGCATGGTCCGCACCAGGCAGCCCAGAAGTCAACGACGACGGGGACCGTGGCAGCCGTCTCGGCGGTGAACGTCTCCGCGTCGGCGTCGACAACCCAGGGAAGCTCTGATCGACATTTCGGGCATCGAGGAAACCCCGAGGGGATCGGCCGGACGCGGTTGCGCGCTCCGCAGTTCGGACACGAAATGATCGGCATGCTCCCAGGGTAGACGCGCCAGCCGAGGACCGATCGGTAGGAGACCGGTTCCCCAGGCTGACGATCGCCGCAGCGACGAGACGCAGCATTGGCGCAGGCGCCCGAGCTCGTCGTCACCCGAACGGTCTACGCGTCGGTGCGGCCGCTCTGACTGCGGACCGGGGAGAACGACGACGGCATGTCGATCGTCGTCGAGGAAGAGGACGTGCCGGATGGAGCCCTCGCGAGCTCGCACCAGGGGCACCGCGCAACAAGAGGATCCGGACGCCTCTTACGTCGCCAACCTGATCTTGAGCCCGACGACGTCGGACTGAGCAGACCGCTCGCTGGCGCCGGCACTCACGGGGGGCCTGTCAAGGGCAGCGAAGAAGCCTCCGCTCGGGGGCTGCGTGCGACGCCGGCGCACGGCACACGCTCTCGCGGCTAGTCCAACGCAGGAGTGAAAGGAGCTTGCTGAGACTCTCGCACGTCCGCGAATGGACGGGTCAGTAAGCCAGATCATCTGCGGCCGATATCCGATACAGGACGTGGGGACGCAAGAGATCCTCCCCGTCCCACTGCGGGTGATGGAAGTCATCAGCTGGGTCGTGGGTCATCCCGATCCGTTCCATGACGGCTCGGGACCTCACGTTGGCCGCGCTCGTGAACGACACGATCTCATCAAGGCCGAAGTCTCGAAATCCAAACCTAATCGAGGCCAGGCCGGCCTCAGTCGCGTAGCCGTTGCCCCAGGCTGACCGCGATAGACGCCAGCCAACCTCAACAGCGGGTGTGAAGTGGGCATTGAACGACGGAATCGCGAGGCCAGTGAACCCCACAAACTCGCCCGTTGCGCGCACCTCCAGGGCCCAAAGTCCGTGGCCGTAGGAGGCAAAGCCAGCCTCGATCCTGGCGATCAGGTCATCGCTTTCGGCGCGGGTGAGGAGGTCAGGAAAGTACTCCATCACGATCGGGTCGGCATTCAGCGCCGCGAATGGGACGTGGTCGGTCTGACGCCAACGCCGCAAGATCAGCCGGGCGGTTTGTAACTGGCTTGGGGTCGACATCGAGACAATGTTCTACAACACGCACCGGCACTCCGAACGGGAGTCCCGATGGCTTCGTTCGTGCGGGCCGGCGCGGATGATCGCTTTGCTCACCTCTACGTCGTCGGGCTCACGATCGCGTTCGCGACAGAGCGGTGGTCGCTCAGCAGCCGGTAGCTCGGGCGAGTGCTCGGCAGATCGCGTCCATTCGTTCGGCGCCGAGGCGTGTGATCGATTGGGTCAGGAGTGCCTGCGGCACGGTGCGGAGGTTGTCGAGGCTGACCGCGCATGGGACGGGCATCGCGTCTTCGGGTCCGAGCTCGACCTCGGTGTCGATCCCGCGGATGGTGCGGGTCACGAGTGCGACGACGACGTTGCGCAACCGTGGGAGGGCGTTGTCTCGTGTGAGGACGACGACTGGGCGGCGGCCTTCCTGCTCGAGCTCCAGCCAGGCGGCGTCGCCGCGCTCTACCAACGTTCTTCGCGGATCGCTTCGCGCGCGTTCGCGAGCGCCCAGGCGTCCTCGGTCGCGTCGATGTCCTTGGCCGCAGTCCAGCGCCCGAGCAATTCCCGCTCGCGGATCAGTCGGCCGAACGCGGCCTCCGCTTCAGCGTCGCTGAGTTCATCGGCTAGGAGGTGGAGCTTCTCTCGCGCGGTCATGCAGCTCCAAATGTAACGCGGACCCACGCCGGAATCGAGGCCGCGGTCGCCGGGTGCCTCCGCGAGGCTCGGCTCCGGTCGACGGGAGACTGCCACAGTCGTCCGAAGCAGGCCTCTGCTCCCCGCCTGGGGAGACGCCTCGATCCGCGCGGGGCTCCGGTCGTCTGCCCGGCGCTCCTGGATCAGGACGATCAGCGGTCGCGAGCCGATCCCGGCGCTTGGCTGGTGCATCGCCGGGCTCACGCGGGCGTCGGTCAAGCCGCCGGCTGCGTGCTTGCCGGTCGTCAAACGCGACGGTCACGGAGACCCCTGTCGAGTCGAGCGTTGCACGGGGCGGGCGCGCGAGTGCGTACTACCTCCGATCCCCGAGGCGGGTAGGGTCCCGCGCGGATGACTGCGACAGCGTTGAGAGCCGAATGATCGTTGTCCTCGATACCAACGTCTTCTTCCAGGATGTCTACGCGCAAGGGCAGGGCCTCAGCACGCTATTTCGGGCCTGCGAAGAGGGCCGAGTCGAGGGAATCGAGATCTTGACCCCGAGAGGAGTAGTCGAGGAGTTGGTTCGGCAGTATCCGGAGCGCCTTCGCAAACTGAAGAAAGACCTGAAGAACACGCGGGTCGCCGCGAACGCGTTCCGGCTTCCCGGAGTGGAGCTCCCGTCATTCGATGACGCAGCGGTAGCTGAGTACAGAGCACAGCTCGAGCAGCGCCTCAACGGACCGCGTCGCAAGATCGCTGACCACCCTGCCGGTGTGAGCCGAGTGATCGATTGGGCGGCTCAAAGAAGGCATCCGATAAAGGTTTCCGACGCCCCGCAGCGGTCCGAGGCCGCCCAGCCGGTGACGGCCGAGCCACAGGATGGCTCTGGGAAGGCGATCAAAGGCGTTGTTGACGCCGCGATCTGGTTGACCGTCATCGAGGCCGCCGGCCCCGATGAAGTCGCGCTCGTGACGGCCAACACCTCGGATTTCGCCGATCCAGCCGACAGTTCGAGACTCCACCCGCTACTAATCGCCGATCTTGAAGCGGACGGGCGCGACCCGGCGACAGTCACGCTTCACGACAAGGTCACGGCCTTCAATGAGCGCTTCGTCGCCCCGGTTCAAGCCGCCCAGGACGACGCAGCCGCCCTCCTCGCAGATAAAGACTATTCGGAGGTGCTCAAGACCGAGATCGAGGACGCCGTCGGCTGGTATTCGATCAGCCAGCCCGAGGACGAGTGGGGTCTCGAAGTCGAGATAGACGAGTTGACCGTTGCCGAATTCACCGCGACGGGCCTGCCGCGACTTGTCCGCGCGGACCCAGCTGAGCACGGTTTCTATATGACAGTGGAAATCTCGGGCGACGCCCGGCTCGATCTGGGGATCCGGAAGTACCTCATCGCCGAGGTTGACGACGCGCCCGTCACGGTCACGGACTACGACTGGAACGAGTCTATGATGCTGGCCGAAGCGTACGTCGGCGCTCACGTGGTCGCGGAGGTGCGGGTGACCGTACGAGAGGCCTCGGCTGAAGGACAAGAAGGCGAGTACGATCTAGCCGTGTCCGTGGAGCAGATCCTGCCGGGATAAAGGCGGTGCTGCGGGCCAAGCAGCGTGATCTGTTTGCCGAAGCAAGACGCGGTTCGTCTCTGCTCGGCCGACCTGGTCGTCGTCGCAAACTGGCGTGCCGCGCCCGACGCGCGACGACTGCTCGCGTAGAAGAGCGCGCAATGAACTTCCCTGCCGGGTAGCTCCTCCCGGTCAAGGGTCCGATGAGACCCGCGCGGGTGCGGGACGGTCGTCCCGCACCCGTCGGGCGGTGGGCTATGCGTGATGGCGCGTTGGGCGGTATTCGATGTAAGCACACATTGCGACACAGCCGTCCGGCGCGCTGGTCACAACGTAGAGGTGCGAGGCCAGGGCCACCGCCCGGTCTACCGCGATCCCGCGGCGTCGAACTTGTCGACGGGTGCGGTGCTTGACGATCCGCATCGGCCGCCATTCACGCCGCAGGGAGCTGGGCGGGACGGTCGAGGCTACCGTCGCGAGCCACACGATCGCGGCCGATATGAGTAGGACGCAGCCGTGTGCACGCGCCCGGTCGGAGCTGTGGAGCAAACAGGCTGGGGCGTTGCTAGACCACGGCGCAACGACAGTCGCGGACACGAGCCATCCCTCGTAACGCGGGCTCACGCCGAGGAGTGTCGCAGCTAGATGGGGTATCCCGAGCAGGCTGACTGCAGCTCGCCGGTTTCCGGTCTTGTGGGAAAGGAGGCGCCGGCACAGCGGTTCGGCGGCGACTCGCTTCGGACGAGGAGGGAGCGCTGCGGCTCATCGACCGGAGCGCTCGCGTCGAGATGGCGAAGCGAGTGGTAGACCGGCGGAACTGTCCGCTGCATCGATCGGAGGTTGCCATGACCAACTCGCCCGTACTTGATTCTGCGGGTCGTCGCCGCTCGCCGGCGACGATGCCCGGCTACCACGCCGGCCGTCCGCCACGCAACAAGGGGATGCACTACCCGGCCGACCCTCCGACCGTCGAGGAGATGGTGGCGGTGATGCGCCGCGCGCCCGACGACCGCCACGGCCGTCGGCTACGCGCGATCATCGTTGTGCTGTGGAGCGGTGGCCTGCGCGTCCAGGAGGCGCTCGCGCTGACCGACAACGATCTCGACGTTCGGCGGGGGTCGGTGCTCGTGCGTTGCGGAAAGGGCGGCCGGCGCCGCGAGGTCGGCATGGATGCCTGGGGCTGGGAGCATCTGAGTCCTTGGCTCACAGACCGCGTCGAGCTACCGGTCGGCCCGCTGTTCTGCGTCATAGACGGACCGACCCGCGGGCGAGCGTGGTCGAGTGCCGCGGTCCGCGTCACGAGCGTGGTCGAGTGCCGCGGTCCGCGTCGAGTTTCGCCGCACGGCTGCTCTGGCCGGCGTGAGACGACGGTTCGCGCCGCATCAGCTCCGCCACGCCCACCCTGTCGAGCTCGCGCGCGAGGGCGTCGCGCTGAACATCATCCAACGCCAGCTCGGGCACGCCAACCTCGGCACCACAAGCATCTACCTCCAAGGCATCGACACCGAGGAGATCATCGCCGCCGTCCACGCGAGGCGCGCACCGACGATTTCCGCGACTGCGGGGCTCCAGCTCTGAATAGCCGATCGCGGAGGGAGCGCAGACCATCGCTCCCTCCCCGGTGACTCGACGCGTTGGCCCCAGCCCCAAGATCGCGCCCGGAGCAGCGTCGGCGACGCCGGCCTACCCCGATCAGAGAGCCGTCGCGACCCGCCGTCCGGCCCCATTCCCTCGCGCGCGACCCGTCTCGGCCTCCGGCTGTCTGCTGGGTGGCGTACGGTCGGCAGCGATGGCGAAGAAATACAGCGATGTCAGGGCGGCGCTGATCGACGCGGGCTGGCAGGTCGTGCGCCAGCGCGGGTCTCATGAGGTCTGGGCGCATCCTGATCGCGGAGAGCGGATCGTCGTAGCAGGGAAGGACCGCGACTCGGTTCCCCCGGGAACGCTCGGTAGCATTCGACGAGCGAGCGGTCTAGAGGGTCTCCGATGAGTGAATACGTCGTCATTTACGAGCAAGCCGAAGACGGCGCCTGGGGCGCCTTCATCCCTGACCTGCCCGGCGTTGTCGCGCTCGGCACCACCCACCAAGAGGTAACCGAACGCATCCAGGAGGCCCTCTCAGCGTTCGCCGACGATCTACGAGATCGAGGGCGCTCGCTTCCCGTGCCGCACCACGCCGCCGGCGTGGTCGCCGCCTGAGCTCGTTACGAGGACGCAGCGAGGACAGGATCGAGTCGCGCCCGCTCGCGCCGGCCATGCGGGAGTAGACGTCTGACCCTCGGTCACGGCTGACTCTCGTCCATTCCGGGCGTCCGCTAGCCGCAGTCCCGCGCGCTCGCTTATCGGGCCGACCAGCAGCGTTGATGCTGCCTTGACAGAGCGCACCCGCCCAGGCTCCTCGGTGGTGGGAGCCGCCGGTGCGGCCCTGCTGGCTTGGTCGCCTGCGCCGCAGCACAACGTCCGTGGCTCGCGACGGCGATCACCATGTCGGCGCCGGCAGCGTCGCCACGATCTCGCGACGCGTGCAGACGTCCCGAGTTTTCTCCGGTCTGACCGGGCCTCGATCTACCGGGAGTCGCCAACGCGAGGTACGCGGCGGTCAGGAAGCGCCTCGTGGGTGCGTTCGGCAACTGCGAAGGCGGTGGTGAAATCGGTCAGCGGCAGGCTGTGTAGCTGCCATTGCGACTTCAACCGATGGAAGGCGTCATTGGTGTTGCCGATGAGTTCGTCGTGCTCGGCCCACATCACTGTCGAGACCAAGGAGTCCAATCCTTCCCGGGTGACGGCCCAGTACTCGTTAGGAAGTTTGATGATCTGGCGTACATCGCGGTCGCCTTGCGGGCCGGTGCGGATAGCGATCACACTGCCTAGTCCCACCGCGATCGCATCGAGGAGCTTCGTCGGGTCGAACGTGTCGTCGCCGGGATACCGGCCCACCTTCGTGAGGTTCTCGGCAAGTCGCACGAACACTTCTGCTGCCGTCTCTCCCGGCGACCAGATCACCCCCTCGCAGACGGAGGTCAAGGCGTCGTCTTCGCAGTCCAACTCGATAACGCGTACGCCCTCACCCTCGGTTCCGCGATCCACCGCCCTGATCCTTAAGGAGAAGCCCAAGGACGGCGGCGTCACCCTCAGCCCGCGTCGATCGATCGAGCGCCCGCGCGACGCGCGTTCGTAGAGCGCGACGAGATCGTCGAAGGAGCCAGCGGCGGCGCGCTCAGCGCGTCGCGAGTCCGCAGCACGTGCCTCGTTCATGCCGCCAACGAACTGCTCCCTGAGAGCGTCAAGCTCTTTCCTCGTCGCCTCGCTGGCGGCCTGCGCCGCCTCGCCCGCCCGTTCCGCTGCGCGAGCCGTCTCGCCTACGCGCCGTATTCGCCGTGCAAGCGCGCGCTCAGCCAGAAAGAGAGGCCCTGCAAGGGCGAACGCGGTCCCGACGTTGACGAACACCGACTGTCCGTAGCTGTCGAGCCCGTCGATACGCGCGCCCGCAAAGACGATCGCGACCCCGGCAATGAGGAGTCCTGCCGCCACGAACCAGACCCACCAAGGCGTGTGCTCCTGCGACGTCGGGGCCTTTACTGTCGAGGGCACGGCGAGACCGTACTGGCCCGTCGGCCCGCGTGCGTTGACCGAGCAGCTGGCCGGGGGACTGGCGTCGAGGCACATGGATAACGTCAAGCCATGGCTCTTGAGCACCTGCCTGATGTCGAGCCCGACGGAGTACCTCGTCCGGGCTTGTGCTGGTACTGCGCCAGACCGTGGCTTCGGATCGGAGATTCTCCTGATCACGTCCTGCTTGCAGGGTTCGGCGCACGACTCGTTACAGACCGTTGCTGCCGTGCCTGCAACACCAAGCTGAGCCGACTGGTCGACGCGGTCGCCTTGAACGATTACGTCTTGGCGATCGAGCGCGGCCGGGCGGGGCTCGCGGATACTCGCCGCGGCAGCGGTCGTAGTCGAAGAGCCGCCCCGGCCAGGCATCGCGCTTCGCTTCCTGACGGGACGCAGATCGTCATGGACCTCCGCCTGCCGGAACTTATACCCGCTCAACTCACGACGGACTCCGCGGGACTCGTAGTGCTCGGCGGCACGACCGAACAGCGCGCTGCACTGGCCGCGAACGCGATTCGCAAAGCCGCGTCTCGCGGGCGCACGCTGGACGTACGAGAGAAGGATGCCGGGAACCAGATTCACGTCCAGACCGAGGTCGACCTAGTGGTATGGCCACGCTTCGCCGCCCGTTGCGCGCTCGGAGTCTCCTCGCTTCTCGGTTGGCCCGACTCTTGGCTTGGCGGAGACACTGCAACGACTTGGCGCGGGTGGCTCTGGGACGCTGAACCCCGAGCACTCGATGGAGGCCCACTGCGCCACACTCTCCGGAAACCTCCTACGTGGGCCGCGGCGGTCTGTCCAAAGGAGGGTCACCTTGTCGCGTTCTACCCCGGGCGCGATGGACGCGCCGCCATGCACGTCGTCCTCTTCGGCAAGCACTGGTTCGCGACTCTGATCCACCCAGGAGAAAATCCGACCCCGCTCGCGGCTTGGCGTCTTCCTATCAACAAGCCGGCGCAATTGACTAATATCCACGAACTGGCTGAGGAGGCCTATCTCCGGGCGCGCGAGACAATGACTGCGCGCTACTAACGGGGATCGAAGGCGTTTCGCCGGATGCGGATGCTAACGCCGTTGCACTTGAATTGGCCAGCACGCAACCCGTAGCAACGTGCCGCAGCACCGCGACTCGGACGCGCCTGCGCAGCCCCTCGGCGCCGCCCCTTGCTGGCGGCGCTTCTGCTTTCGCAGGGATCCAGGTGTCTCGTCCACGGTCCCACACGCGCTCGCAGCGGACGATCGGCGAGCACGCCGGATGGCCGGGCCGGTGCAGAACGTGTGCCCATGTACCGACGCCGCCGGCGGCCACGATCTGCACCGCCAGTCGGCCGAGCACAGCCTCGAGAAAACCTCGGGCCTCCCGCATCCCCGTATGGGCCATTAGAATCGCGACGATGAGGGGGCTTCGCATCCTGCGACGCAGCGGCGCCGGCGGGATCCTCGCCACCGTGGTCGCGCCGCTCGTCGCTGTCGCGGCGATCATGCCGACGCCGACCGAGCTTGCTCCCGTGGCCGCCGAACCGAGCGTCCAGATCGACGTCGCCGCGGCAGCGGGCTGGACGGCGTGGAGCGACCTGAAGGGCGGGCAGTACGTGCTCGAGTTGCGCTCGCCGGACGGGACGATCTCGTCGCCGGCGGCAGTGGCGCCGGCGACGGTGCCGTTCCGGGTCGCGCTGGGCCGGCGGTCGTCGGGGAAGATCGTGGCCGCGTACGACGCGTGCCCCGGCGCGAGGGTGCCCGCGACCGGCGCTGTCGCGAGCATCGGCCCGGGGTGCCGGATCAAGCTGCTGGACGTCGCCGCGGGCACGGTCACCCAGCTCCCGCTCGCGCCGCACACGAGCTCGGACGCCCTCCCGGCATTGAGCCGCGACACGCTCGCGTTCGTCGCTCTGCCCAAGGCGACGGGCACGACCGCGCGGGTGATGACCATCACGCTCGACGGCGGGCCCGCGACCACGCGTTGGAGCGCGAAGGTCGGTCACGGCAGCGGCCCGCTGCAGCTGGCGATCGACGGCAAGGCGGTCGCCGCGCTGTGGTCGCAGGCGAGCGGCCACGAGCAGCGCCTGGACGCGCAGACGGCGCCGGGTGCGAAGGTCCGCAAACTCGACGTCGCCGGCGACGATGAGAGCTGCTGCGAGAGTGACCGGCTCGCAGCGCTGGGCTACGCGAGCGCCAAGGCCGTGTCCGTGCTCGTCGTCAGCGCCGACGACGAAGGCGACGCCGACTGGCATGTCTACCGCTTCGGACTCGCCAGGGGCGTGAAGACCACCGATGGCCCGCAGGACTCGGCCTCCGGTGACGAGGCAGCTGCCCTGCAGGCGGTCTCGCTCGCCGAAGACGGCAGCCGCGAGGTCGTTCTCGCGGCCGACGCCACGAACCCGTACGGGATCTACGCCTTTGCGCCCTAATTCAGGGCGCGATGGAGAGCCTCGACCCTGGCGACGGTTGGTCTCTTCGTCCTCCTTGGTCGATGGAGCCTGGAGGTCGCCTCGCCTGGGCGGTCTCCGCAGGGGGAGCGGTGCGGTCGCGCTGATGCCGACCCAGACCCAACCCGACTTCTTCGTGCGTTGAATGCGACGCTGCGCGACGGGAGGACCGCGCCGTCGCGTCGCTATCGGAGCACATCGTCGGCTTTAACCCGACGGGCTGCGCGTGAGCGGCCCGGCTCGTGGTCCTGGACACATCGGCGACATCCCATCCTGACCGGTGATCCCGAGCGCGCTGTAGGCCAACGCGCCTGACCCGCTGATCTCTGCGGCGACGCTCTTGGAGAGCTCGATCACGACCTGAGAGAACGCACCCGCAGCCGGCGCCGTCGCATCGCCGGACTCGGGGGCAGAGTGTCGCAATCGCGTGGAAGGAGGCGTCTCAACCGGCGCCGGCGACAGACCCGCAACGGACGACGAGCAGGCGCCGTCCCGCCCTCCACCGCGCGCCTGCTTTCGCCCGTCCGGAGGGCGCCGCCGCGGCGGTCCGCGCGATCGTTTCCTCGGCCCGCCAGCGAATGACGCGTGACCGCTTCGGCGACAAGCGGTCGTGGGCATCGACGATCGCCCGCCCGCCCGCCCGCCCGTGCTCATTCGTCGAGGGCGAGCGCCGTCCTCCGCCCGCAGTCGCGTCCTCGCTCACGACGAGCTTCGCCCAACTCCGGCGACCCGGCGCGCCTCCTGCGGATCGAAGGAACCGTCGCGCGGTCGTGACGACGCCGCCAGGCGTCGACCGCGGACGTGTGCGCCGGGGAACACGCAACGCCCTCGCGTCGCCCGTCAATCGTCCCTGCCGAACGCCCACCGGGACCTGGGGAACACGGCTGGGGAACATCCTGGCCGCTTGCCCTTCGCCCCACTGATGCGAAACCACAGATTTGCAGACCGTTTACCAGTCGGGGCGGCCGGATTTGAACCGGCGACCCCCTGCTCCCAAAGCAGGTGCGCTACCAGGCTGCGCCACGCCCCGAGTCCGCCGAGTATAGGCGGACCGCCGACCGTCGAGCGGTGATCGTCCCTTGCTAGGGTCCTCCGCCGGATGGCCGAACTCAAGCCTCTCAGGGCGCTCCACTACGACCCCGCCGTCGCCGGAGCGCTGACCGACATCGTCTCTCCTCCGTACGACGTGATCGACGCCGAGCTGCGCGAGGCTCTCGTCGACCGCTCGCCGTTCAACGTGGTGCAGATCGACCTCCCCGAGGGCCCCGACCGCTACGCCGACGCCGCCGCCCTGCTCGAGGACTGGAAGTCCCAGGGCGTCGTCACCACCGACACCGACGACGCCCTATGGGCCCTGACCCAGGACTACACCGGCCCCGACGGCGAGGCCCGCACCCGCCGCGGCTTCTTCGCGCGCGTCCGCGTCACCGAATACGGGCCCGGCCGGATCCGCCCCCACGAGCGGACCCATCCCGGCCCGAAGGAGGACCGCCTACGCCTGACGCGGGCCACGCAGGCGAACCTCTCACCGATCTTCTCGCTGTACTCCGACCCCGACGACCTCGCCTGGCGGGCCCTCGAGCCGCACACGACAGGTACACCATGGGGCGAGGTCACCGACGCCGACGAGACCGTCCACCGGCTCTGGCGGGTGGCCGACCCCGACGCCGTGTCCGCGGTGATCGCCGCCCTCGCGGAGACCGAGCTCCTGATCGCCGACGGCCACCATCGCTATGAGACGGCGCGCGTCTACGCGGAGGAGATCGGCGGCGAGGGCCCGCACCGGTACGTCCTGATGTGCCTCGTCGCCCTCGAGGACCCCGGCCTCACGGTCTTCCCAACCCACCGCCTCGTCAGGGATCTCGACTCCACCCGGCAGGAGGCCCTCCGCGACGCGATCAAACGCGACTTCGAGATCGAGCAGGTCACTCGCGAGGAGATCGCCCCGCCGCCCGGCACCGGCCCCCTCCAACTCGGGTACATCGACTCCCACCACCGTCAGCCCTACCGGTTGACCCTCAAGTCCCAGGAGATCGCCGAGGCCGCCCTCGCCGAGATGCCCGACGCCTACCGCCGGCTCGATGTCGGCGTGCTCGAGGCTCTCCTGATCAAGGCTGCCCTCGGCCTGACCGACGACGACATCTCCCACCTCAACGGCTTCGGCTACGCCCGCGACGTCGAGCAGGCCCTCGCGCTGATCGATTCGGGTGACTACGACGCCGCGTTTCTCGTCCGGCCGACCCCGGTCGAACAGGTTCGCGAGATCGCGGCGACCGGTCAGAACATGCCGCCGAAGTCCACCTACTTCTTTCCCAAGGTCCTGACCGGACTCCTCTTCAACCCACTCGCCTAGGGTCGACTCGAGCACGCCGCCCAGGAACGACCACGTTCGTCATGCCAAAACGTCCAGAATCGCCGGCCGGGGATTGACGCCGGAGTAGAATTTTCAAGAGGGAACGTCGCTACCGAAAGGCCCAGCTCCATGAAAGCCACCGCCCACCGCACCGGCAAGGTCAAGCATCTCGTGGCCGTGCGCGGACACCAGATCACGGTCGATGAATGTCGGGCGTCCGGCGGCCAGGACGACGGCCCGAGCCCGCAGGAGCTCCTCGCCGCCAGCCTCGCCTCGTGTACGGCCGTCACGATCGAGATGTACGCCCAGCGCAAGGGTTGGGACCTCGGCGAGGTCGAGGTCGCGTGCGAGTACACGCCGGCCGAGCGGGGCTGCCCGACGAAGTTCGAGATCATCCTCCGCCTCCCCACCCAGCTCAGCGACTACGAGGTCGGGCGCCTCCTCACGATCGCCGCGAAGTGCCCGATCCACCGGACCCTCGACGGCGAGGTCATGTTCACCGAGCGCGTCGAGCGCCTTCAGCTCACGGCGTGAGCCTCGAGCCGGCGCTGACCGCGTGAACCTCGAGCAGGCCCGCCGGCTGCGGGACGTCCTGCTCGTCTCAGACGACCCGCCGACCGTCGAGCTCGGTGGCCTGGTCGAGTCGGCCGTTCTCGTTCCGCTGTACCTGCGTGAAGGCCAGCTCCACATCGTCTTCATCGAGCGCGGGTCCGACCTGCGCAACCACGCCGGCCAGATCTCGTTCCCCGGCGGCCGCCGCGACCCGACCGACGACGAGCTCGTCCAGACCGCGCTGCGCGAGGCACACGAGGAGATCGGCCTCGACCCGGCCACGGTTGAGCTGTTCGGCTCGCTCGCCCCGGTTGCGACCGCCGTCACGGAGTTCGCGATCTACCCGTTCGTCGGCCTGATCACCCGCGGCCAGGAGTGGGTCCTGGCGCCGCTCGAGGTCGAGGCCGTCATCGAATGCCCACTCACCGAGCTCGCCGCGACCCACGAGTACCGCACCCTGACCCGCGACGGCCTGCCGTTCCCGACCGATTGCTATACGACCGGACCCCACCTGGTCTGGGGCGCGACGGCTCGGATCCTCACCGACCTGCTCGACCGGCTCGGCCAGGTCGACCAACTCGAGCGGTCCGGTTCTGGCTCTAGCTCACGAGCGCCTCGACCGCGCCGACCGCCTCCGCCAGCCACCACGCCCGGTCCGCCGGGTCACGCTCGACGGTCCGGTGGGGCACCCGGTTGAACGCCGCCCACCGGGCGACGACGTCCGATCCGCCGGCCAGCACGACCGGGTCGATCGTCCCCGCCGCCTCATAGACGACGCCCCGCACGGTCGTGTCGATCGTCTGCGAGAGCATGAACTCCAGCCGGCGCCCGTGGAGCTCGCCGACCGCCTCCCGCGCTCCGCTGGCGGTCCCGAGCAGCCAACACAGGACGGTCACGTTCTCGAGCGCGTAGCGCAGCGACCCGATCCGATCGGGCGTTCCGATCCAGCACTCCCCGCCGGCCGCCTCGATCCCAGCCCGGCCGGCCTCGGTCCGCGTTGTGATCCGCACCGCGTGGCCCCGCCCGACCAGCTCTCCGCCGAGCGCCCGGCCGCGGCATCCGCCGGCGACGATCAGGACGCGGGCCACTCAGCGCCCCGGGGCGGCCCGAAGCCGGTCTGCCGGAGGACCGCGCGGGTCGGCTCGCCGACCAGCCCGCCGACCCAGTCGGCGGCCTGCCCGGCCCGGGTCGAGGATCCGACGACGCATGCGACGCAAGTGACCTCGACTGCCACCGGCAGCTCGATCGCCCTCAGGCCGCTCGGGTGGGCGGCGACGTCGGTCGCATAGAGGACTCCGGCGTCCGCGTCCCCGTCGAGCAGGGCGTCGGCGACCTGGAAGACCGTCTGCGCCTCGAGCACCACGTTCCCGAGGACCGCCTCCGCGAAGCCTCCGCCGTGGAGCTCGTCGAGTCGGCCGAGCAGCTCCCGTGTGTAGTCACCCAGGGGAATCCCCCCGACCTCGATCACCACCCGCGTTCCCGGAACCCCGAGCACGCGGTGGTCGGATGCCGGGCTCCCGGCCGGTACGGCGACGACCAGGCGGTTGCACGCGAACTCGAGCGGCTCGCCCACGAGGCCGCGGTCGCGCAGCTGGCGGGGGTGGTCGGGGCTCGCCGACGCGAACACGTCGGCCTCCTCGCCGCCGACGATCCGGTCGGCGAGATCCCGGGCGTTCGCGTAGTCGATCCGCAAGGCCTCCGGCCGCGCGGCGGCAAGCGCGTCGAACGCCGGCCGGAGCATCCCGGCCGCGAAGACGACCAGCGGCCGCACCCGTCGGGTCAGGCCGTCTGCGTCGACCGAGCCGGAGCCCACTGGGCCTCGGCGAGGTCGCCGTCGGGCATTCCCTCCGGGGTCGCGACCTCGGGCGTGTCCCGCAGGTACCACTCGGCGTCGAGCGCCGCCTGACATCCGCTGCCGGCGGCCGTCACGGCCTGGCGGTAGGTGTGGTCGACGACGTCTCCAGCCGCGAGAACCCCGGGCCGGTTGGTCCGCGTCGACCGACCGTCGACCTTGATGTAGCCGTTCTCGTCGATCTCGATCTGCCCGTCGACGAGCTCGGACTGCGGCTCGTGGCCGACCGCGATGAAGGCGCCCGCCATCGTGAGCTCCCGGGTCTCGCCGGTCTCGACGTTGCGTACGACCGCCCGATCCAGCGCGCCCTTCTCCTGGTGCGCCACGAACTCGTCGATCACATACGGGGTCAGGAACTCGATGTTCTCCGTCGCCTGGGCCCGGCCGAGCATGATCTTCGACGCGCGGAACTCGCTGCGCCGGTTGACGATCGTCACCTTCGAGGAGAACTTCGCCAGGAAGAGGGCCTCCTCCATCGCGGAGTCGCCACCGCCGACGATGATCGTCTCGCGGTCCTTGAAGAAGGCCGCGTCGCACGTCGCGCAGTAGCTGACGCCCCGGCCGCCGAGCTGCTCCTCACCGACGACACCGAGCTTCTTGTGCTCGGCGCCCATCGCCAGGATCACCGTCCGCGCCTGGTGCTCCTCGTCGTCGACCCAGACCTTGTGGATCCCGCCGACGTCGGCGCTCAGCTCGACCTTGGTCGCCTGATCGGTGATGAACCGGGCGCCGAAGCGCTCGGCCTGATCGCGGAGCTGCTGCATCATCGCCGGACCGTCGATCCCCTCGGGGTAGCCCGGGAAGTTCTCGACGTCGGTCGTCTGCTGGAGCAGGCCACCCCAGGCGAAGCCCTCGATCACGATCGGCTCGAGGTTGGCCCGCGCCGTGTACAGAGCCGCCGTGTATCCGGCCGGCCCACTGCCGATGATGATCACGTTCTCAATATCTGACATCTCGGCCTCCAAAGCGCCGTCTTAGCTCAATACTTTCCTTTTTGAAGTATACCGCGGATCAGGCCGGGACGGGCTTGGGCGTCTCCTGCGCCTCGCCGCCGACGCCGTCCTCCTGCCAGCGATGGACGGTCCGCCGAAGCTGGAAATAGGCGACTGCCCCAGGGAAGGTCGGCAGCCAGAAGGCGAAGCCCCGGTAGACGAGGACCGCGACGACCGCCAGGCCGCTGTCGGTCCCGAATGCGATCAGCGCGCCGATCATCCCGCCGTCGACCCCGCCGATCCCGCCCGGGATCGGCAGGACGTTGGCGAGCATGCCGACGAAGTAGGCCATCACGATCACGCCGACCGGCGGTGCGGTCCCGAACGCGTGGAAGGCCGCCCAGAGCGTCGCGATGTCAAATCCCCACCACGCGACCGCGCCGAGCGCGCCGAGCTCTCGGTCGCGGATCATGCCGATCGCCGTCCGCACGCCCGACCCGGCGACGGCCGGGGCCTTGAGCACCTTGGCCACGACCTTGGCGCCCCGCCGGCCACCCTGGGCCCATCGCTCGAGCCGGCGCTCGACGTCCTGGGGGAGCAGTGAGATCGCGAGGGTCGCTGCGATCGAGACGGCCGCGAAGATCGCCGGGATCACCGTGATCGCAAAGCCGCCGCCGCCGTGAAGGATTCCGGTCCGCAGGCAGATCCCGTCGAGCAGGAGGACGCCCATGTAGACGGCGTAGAGCAGCACCATGAAGGCGACCATCCGGCAGGCGACGACCCGCCGCTCCATCCCCGACCGGCGCAGGGCCCACGCCGTCAGGGCGACGCCGCCGCTCCCGGCGGCCGCGAACAGGCGGGTCGCGGCAACCCCGGCCATCGTGATCTCGTAGCTCGCCCGCCAGCCGATGTTGGAGTCGCCGCGGACGAAGACCGCCCGGAAGAGCATCATGTACCCGGCGAACGACAGCATCTCGAGGATCGCGGCCGCGACCAGCCAGATCGGATCGCCCTGGTCGAGTTTGTCCCAGGTCGTGCGCAGACCGGTCAGCTTCGGCAGGACGAAGTAGAGGAAGGCCAATGCCGAGACGACGAACAGGCCAAAGGCGATCGCCCGGTTCCGCGTGACCTGGATCCGCGGCATGTCCTCGACCTCGACGTCGTGGAGCTTGCCGAGCTGCTCCCGACCGAACCCCCGCCGACGCTCCCCCTCGCTGCCCATCAGCCCGCCCGTCCTGCCCGCCCGGTGCCCATCAGGCGTCCCTCGCACGCGCGCGCATCATCCGTTCGCCCTCGCCCGCTCGCCGAGCTGCGCGATCCGCCGGCCGGCGGACGTGATCGGCGCCCTCATGAATGGGCGGTCCAGACCCCGGACGGCAAGCGTCAGGCCGAGTCCTGCGAGCAGGTCGGCGACGTAGTGCTCGCCGAGGTAGACCAGCGCGAAACCGATTCCCAGGGCGTAGGTCGTTCCGAGCGCGCCGGCCAGCGGACCCGTCTCTGCGAGCAGGGTCGCGGCCATCACGGATGTCGCAAAGTGGAGAGACGGCATCGCCGCAAACGGATTGCCTCCGAGGACACTGTAGAGCGGTCCCCAGGCCTCCCGCCAGAACTCTTCGCCGAACTCGACCATCATCCGCCGGATCACCGGCCCGTCGGACTCGGCGGCGGCCTCGTCGAACCGGCCCTGTTCGGCCGCGTACCAGGGTGGAGCGGTCGGGATCACCCAGTAGCAGAGCGCACCGACGTCGAATACCCCGTAGGTCAGGACCGCCGCTCGCGGAAACCGGTCGGGGTGGTGGTAGAGGATGTAGGTCAGGGCGAGGTGGGGCACCGAGAACCAGACCCAATGCGTCGAGATCAACGCCTTGTCGATGGCCCGGAAGCGGCCCGGGACCGCGAGCGCCCGCTGGAGGCGGACGGTCGGCAGCTCGCCCGACCCGACGGCCCGGTCGAAGACGATCGGGTAGTCGATCTTCACCCGCCGCTCGAGCGCGTCGGGGTCTGACCCGTGGGGCATCTTGTATGCCGCGACGTAGGCCCACATCTGCAGCGTGCAGGCCGCGATGTCGCGCTTCGGCGACCGGGGCACGGCCACACAGAGGGCGGCCGGCGCGACCGCTGCCCCGGCGATCGCCGCCGCGGGCGAGATCCCCAGCCGGCGGCGAACCAGTGGCAGGGCGACGCCGCTCACCACGGCGGCCATCGCAATTTTTCTGACGGCTCTCAACGGGACCGGCGCAGGTGGCCGGGACCGGCCGAGCCGGAACTCACGCATCAAGGCGCCGCGGCCAGCGGGTCGCCGGCCGACCGTTCGTCCTTCGCCGTCCGAGCCGCGGCGACCAGGGCGCTGACGAGCTCGCTGCGTTCGTCGGCCTCCGGATGCCACTGGACGCCGAGCGCGAAACGCCGCGTCGGGTCCTCGATCGCCTCCGGCAGGCCGTCGCCTTCCGCCCAGCCGGTGATCACCAGCCCATCCCCGAGTCGCTCGATTCCCTGATGGTGGTGTGACTTCGTCGCCGGATGGTCGGTACCTGCCGAGCGGGCTGCCAGCATCCCCGGGGTCAGGCGGACGTCGTGGTCGTTGCCGTCGAAGGTCCCCGGCGTCCGGAGGTGGCCGGTGTGGCCGAAGTGCTCCGGCAGGTGCTGGATCACACTGCCGCCCCGGGCGACGTTGAGCAGCTGCATGCCCCGGCAGATGCCCAGCAGCGGCAGGTCGCGCTCGAGCGCGCGTCTCGTCAGGGCGATCTCGAAGGCGTCGCGTGCCGGGACCGTCGCCAACGTCCGCGGGTGCCGGTGCGACTCGCCATAGGAGTCCGGGTCGATGTCGGCCCCGCCGGCCAGGAGCAGGCCATCCAGAAGGTCCAGCACCTGGTCGGGTTCGGCGGCGACCGCCGGATCCGGCGGGAGCATGACCGCGATTCCCCCGGCCCGGTGGAGCGCCCGGACATAGCTCTCCGGCAGGAGGAATGCGCTCTGGTCCCAGACGCTCCATTGCGCCTGCTCGAGCGCTGTACAGATTCCGATCACCGGCCGATCCACGACCGGAAGGCTATCGGCGCGTAGCATCCTCGGGTCATGGGAGAACAAGTCGTCCACGCCTACGAGACCGTCAACCTCCTGGCCGACGGCCCGGCCGCGACGATCGAGCTCAACCGCCCGGACACGCTGAACGCGTGGAACCGGCAGTTCGCCGAGGACCTGCTCGCCGCGATCCAGAAGGTCTCGGGCGATCCCGGCGTGCGCAGCGTCGTGATCCGCGGTGCCGGCCGGGGATTCTCCTCGGGCGCCGACCTCCGGGACATCGCGGCCGACTCGCTGACGCCCGCCGGGCGGCCGGACGTCCAGAAGATCCTCGTCGGCCGCTACCACCCGATCATCGAGGGGATCCGCCGGATGCGCAAGCCGGTGATCGCAGCCGTCCACGGTCCGGCCGTCGGCATCGGCCTCTCGCTGGCCCTGGCCTGCGACCTCGTCGTTGCGTCGGAGACGGCGTACTTCCTGCTCGCGTTCATCAACATCGGCCTCGTTCCAGACGGCGGCGCCTCGGTGTTCGTGCCGGCACGGATCGGCTTCGCGCGGGCGGTCGAGATGGCGATGCTCGGTGAGCGGGTTCCCGCCGGGAGGGCGCTCGACTGGGGTCTGATCAACCAGGTCCACCCGGACGGCGAGTTCACGGCGGCGGTCGCCGAGCTCGCCGGCCGGCTGGCGGCCGGGCCGACCGCCGCGTATGCGGCGGTCAAGCGTCAGTCGAACAACTGGCTGGAGGCGGCCTTCCCCGGACAACTCGCGGTGGAGGCCGCAATTCAGCAGGAGATGGCCGCGACCGACGACTTCGCCGAGGGGCTCGCCGCCTTCGCAGAGCGGCGACCGGCGCATTTCGCCGGCTCCTGAATACAATCCTCGCGCCTTGGGCCGACCGACCCCCAACCACGCCGGCCGCAGGCTCGGCCGCAAGCTGACACTCGCCTGCGGGCTTGGTCTGCTGATCGCGATGACGACCGCGCCTGCCGCGATGGCCGGCATCCTCCTGCCGGAATCGGGCGGTTCGCCGAACGCCGATCAGATCTCGTCGCTCTACAAGATCACCCTGTACATCTCGCTGGTCGTCTTCATCGGCGTCGAGGGCGCCCTGATCTACGCGCTCTACCGGTTCCGCGCCCGCAAGGGCGCCGTCCCCGCGCAGATCCACGGGAACACGCGGTTGGAGATCGGCTGGACACTCGGTGCCGCGCTGATCCTGGTCGTGCTCGGGGCCGTCACGTTCACCAAGCTCGACTCGATCCGCAACCCGCCGAATTCGGGCCCCGGCGGCCTACAGCTGACCGCCGGAGTCGACTACGCGACGACCGACGCGCTCAAGCCGCCCAACGGCAAGTCGCTCAACATCCAGGTCAACGGCCAGCAGTACGTCTGGCGGTTCACCTATCCCGGCGGGAAGCAGGCCGACGGGCTCGACGACGTGTACTCCTACGAGAAGATGGTCGTCCCGATCAACACGACGGTCACGCTCGACATCGTCTCGCAGGACGTCGTGCACTCGTGGTGGATCCCCCAGCTCGGCGGCAAGTTCGACGCCGTCCCGGGGTACCCGAACCACACCTGGTTCAAGATCTCCAAGCCGGGCGTCTACAAGGGCCAGTGCGCGTTCCTCTGCGGACGGCTCCACGCCCGGATGATCGCCGAGGTCGATGCCGTGACGCCGGCGCAGTACACGGCCTGGCTGGCCCAGCAGAAGCAGGCGATCGCCGCCGCGGACGCGGCAGCCCAGGTCGCGCGGGCCACGCTCGCCAAGCAGACGGGCGCGGCGTCGGTCGCGAACCCATGATGACCGTGCCCACGACCCGACTCCCGCGGTAGGAGGAGCTCCATGGCCACAGCAACCGCAACGCCGATTCCCCAGATCGCGGCCCACAGCACGCGGCGGGAGGAGACGGGCTGGACCAGCTGGTTCACGACCACCGATCACAAGAAGATCGGGATCCTCTACATGGTCACGACCTTCGTCTTCTTCATCCTCGGCGGAGTCGAAGCCCTGCTGATCCGTCTCCAGCTCGGCCTGGCGGACAACACGCTGGTCACGCCGCAGGTCTACAACCAGCTGTTCACGATGCACGGAACGACGATGATCTTCCTCTTCGTCGTGCCGATGATGGCCGGTCTCGCGAACTACTTCGTCCCGCTGATGATCGGCGCCCGGGACATGGCATTCCCGCGGCTGAACGCCCTGTCGTACTGGCTCTTCCTGGCCGGCGGCATCGTCCTCTACCTGTCGCTCTTCTTCAGCCCGCCCGAGGGCGGCTGGATCGCGACGGTCCCGCTCTCGTCGACCGACTACCTGCCGAGTGGCGGGGTCGACGCGTGGATCTACCTGATCCACCTGACAGGCCTGTCGTCGCTGATCGGGGCGATCAACCTCTACGTGACGATCGTCCACATGCGGGCGCCCGGGATGAGCTGGTCCCGGCTGCCGCTGTTCGTCTGGTCGATCCTGACCTACGCGATCCTGCTGATCGTGGCGATCCCGGTGATCGCCGCCGCCGTCACGATGCTCCTGACCGACCGGCACTTCGGCACGCACTTCTATGACCCGTCCAACGGCGGCTCGCCCCTGCTCTGGCAGCACCTCTTCTGGTTCTTCGGGCATCCCGAGGTCTACGTGATGGTCCTGCCGGGCTTCGGCATCGTCTCCGAGGTCCTGCCGGTCTTCGCGCGCAAGCCGATCTTCGGCTACAAGGCGATCGCCGCCGCGACCCTCCTGATCGCCTTCCTCGGCCTGCTGACGTGGGTCCACCACATGTTCGCGACGCCGACCCCCGTGGTCGTGCTGATCTTCGCGATGATCAGCTCGTTCCTGATCGCGGTCCCGACCGGCGTGAAGATCTTCAACTGGATCGGCACGCTCTGGCAGGGATCGATCGAGTTCACGACGCCCCTGCTGTTCTGCGTCGGCTTCATCGCGACGTTCGTGATCGGCGGGATCACCGGCGTCTTCCTGGCGATCTTCCCGGTCGACTGGCAGCTCAACGACACGTACTTCGTCGTCGCCCACCTCCACTACGTCCTCGTCGGCGGGTCGGTCTTCACGATCTTCGCCGGGATCTACTACTGGTTCCCGAAGATCACCGGCCGGATGCTCTCCGAGCGGCTCGGGAAGTGGTCGTTCTGGCTGATGTTCGTCGGCATGCAGGTGACCTTCCTGATCCAGCACTCGCTCGGCCTCGACGGGATGCCCCGGCGGGTCTACGAGTACGACAACGTCGGCCATCTCCAGCTCTACAACCAGATCTCGACGTTCGGCTCGTGGATCCTCGCGGCCGGCGTCCTGGTCACGGTGATCAACGTCGTCCGCTCGCTGAAGATCGGCGCGGTCGCGGGACCGGATCCGTGGAAGGCGAACACGCTCGAGTGGTTCACGACGTCGCCGCCGCCGGCCAACAACTTCGACGTGATCCCGCGGGTCCGGTCGCTCGAGCCGATGAAGGACATCCGGCGAGAGATCGAGCGGCGAACGACCGGCGGCGTCACCGACCCGGCCGCCGCCAGCCAGGTCGCGTCGTAGTGGTCGATCCGGGCAGGTCGCTCTAGATGGAGGCCTCAGGCGCAAGCGCGGCCGGCGACGGCGGCGCGCTGGGCGGGCATGACGGGACGCTCAGCGGGGCTCGTCAGCTGCTGGCCGACTACACGGAGCTGACCAAGCCGAAGGTCCAGTCCCTCCTCCTCCTGACGACGGTGACGACGATGTATGTCGCCGGGACCCCGTCGGCGTGGAAGGTCCTGGCGACCTGTGTCGGCGGCTACCTCTCGGCCGGCGGGGCCGGGGCGGTCAACCATTACTGGGACCGGGACATCGACCTCCAGATGAAGCGGACCGCCAACCGGCCGGTCCCGTCCGGGCGGATCAAGCCGGGGGCGGCGCTGGCCTTCGGCCTGGTGCTGTGCGTCCTGTCGTTCGTCGAGCTCTCGCTCACCGACAACCTGCTCTCGGCGTCGCTCGCCCTGGCCGGCTTCGTCGGCTATGTCGGCGTCTACACGATGTGGCTGAAGCGGACCACCCCCCAGAACATCGTGATCGGCGGAGCCGCCGGCGCGATCCCGCCGCTGGTCGGCTGGAGCGCGACGACCGGGCACCTCAGCTGGACGGCGGTCTACCTGTTCGCGATCGTCTTCTACTGGACGCCGCCCCACTTCTGGGCGCTCAGCCTCCTGATGAAGGACGAGTACGCCAAGGTCAAGGTCCCGATGATGCCGGTCGTCCGCGGGGAGAACGAGACCCGCCGGCAGATCCTCCTGTACTCGGTGCTCCTCTTCGCGATCACCCAGCTTCCGTTCTGCGCGAGCGGGTTCGGCCTGATCTACCTCTTCATCTCGCTCGTCCTCGGGGCCGCGTTCATCGGCCTGGCGATCCGGCTCTACCGCCGGGCCGACCGCAGCGCCGCCCTGCGGCTGTACCTCTTCTCGCTCGCCTATCTGGCCTTGCTGTTCGGCGCGATGGTCGTCGACGCCCGCCTGTAAGATCTCGGCCGCGATGAATCAGAAGCTCGCCCGCAAGAACCTCCGGACCGCACTGCTGGTCGGCGCATTCTCGCTGGTGATGTTCGCCGCGGCCTTCGTCGTTGCGGCGATCTACATCTCCTGATGGCGCCGCTCGAGCCAGATGTCCCGCCGGTCGGTGAGGAGATCCACCTTCCCGAGCCGTCGATACTGCCGATGCTGCTGGCAGTCGGGATCACGCTGGCCCTCGTCGGCGTGACGATCTCGCCGATCTTCATCGTCGCCGGCGTTCTCGTGTCGGTCCCCGTGCTGTACAAGTGGATCCGCTCGGCGATCGGCGAGTATCGCCACCTTCCGCCCGGCTGAGCCGCCCGTCCGCTTCGCGCCCGCCTGAGCCGACCCGCACCCGCTTCACGCCCCGCCTGAACCGACCCGCGCCCGCTTCACGCCCGACGGAGCCAACCCTCTCCCGCTTCGGCCGCCCAGCCCGGCCCTGACCCGCCCTGACGGTCGTGAAGCGTCCCACCCGGACGCGTGGCCGGCGGCGGCGGCCCGCTCCTCGCGGGACGACCAGAGTCGCTCCCTCCGATCGTCGGCGCCAGGGCGCTGGCCGTCGCCGGAACACGACGACGCCGTCGGGTGAGGCCGGCGTCCGACGGCCGGAGCGCCGTGATCGGCGCGGGTGGCCCAGCCCCGAGGCTACGGACTTGGGGACCCGGGGTCGGGGGCTGCGGACTCGAGGACCGGGGTCGGCCAGTCAGTCCGCGCCGGGGCGCCGGAGGCTCGGCATTCGCCGGCCGGCGTCGGCTCGCCGGGCGCCGAAGCCGGTCCGGAGCGGCGTCTGCGACCCGGTCGCTTTCAGATTGCCGTCGTCCGGTCCGACTCAATAGGATGCCGCGGCGATGTACGAGGAGGACACGGAGCACGAGACCCCACACCGGCCACCGGTAAAGCGCCGGGACATCCTGCCCGCTGTCGTGATCGCGCTGATCTCGATCGCCGGCGGCATCGTGCTCGGCTTCGCGATCCCGTGGTTCCCGCCGCAGGCGAGCGCCCAGGCGAAGAAGATCGACACGCTCTGGTACGTGCTCGTGGTGTTCGGCGTCGTGGTGTTCGTGGCGGTCGAGACGGTCGTCCTCTACGCGGTCTACAAGTTCCGCATGAAGCCGGGCGAGGAGGGCCTCGACGGCCCGCCGATCCACGGCAACACGCGGCTGGAGATCATCTGGACGGCAATCCCGTCGGCGATCATCGCCGGCCTCGTCGTCTACGCGGCGGTCGTCCTCCAGCAGATCGACAAGCACCCGAAGGGTGAGCTCCAGATGCAGGTCTACGCGCAGCAGTTCGCGTGGTCCTTCGGATACCCCAACCCGACGCCCGGCGGGAAGACGATCGTCTCCGACGACCTCTACCTCGTCAAGGGCGTGCCGGTCGACTTCCGGCTCCACACGAGCGACGTTCTCCACGGCTTCTGGATCCCGGCCTTCCGCGTCCAGGAGGACGCGGTCCCGGGGATCATCACAAGCCTCCAGGCGACGCCGACGCGGCTCGGGACCTACGACATCATCTGCACGGAGCTGTGCGGCCTCGGCCACTCGCTGATGCGCTCGACGGTCCATGTCGTGACGGAGGCGCAGTACAAGGCGTACATCACGAAGTTCGTGGCCGCCAAGACGATCCCCGGCGCGACGCCACCGGCGACGACGACCCCTGCCGCCACGACCCCGGCCGCGACGCCGCCTGCCGCGACGACCCCGCCCGCAACGCCGCCGGCCGCCACGACCCCTGCCGCGACGAGCCCTGCCGCAACGCCGCCGGCCGCCCCCAGCCAGGCGTCGGTCGCCGCGGCGGGCAAGACGATCTTCACCGGCTCGGCCGGCTGCGGCTCGTGCCACACTTTGGCCGATGCAAAGACGACCGGAGCGGTCGGTCCAGACCTCGACAAGTTCCTCAAGGGCAAGTCGCAGGCCTTCATCCGAACCTCGATCGTGGACCCCAACGCCTACGTCGAGAAGGGCTTCGGCGCGAACATCATGCCTGGGAACTTCAAGTCCACGCTCAGCACGGACCAGATCAACGCGCTTGTGACGTACCTCGCAAAAGTGACCGCGAAATGATGGCCCAGTTATTGGAGGAGGAAAGCTGATGGTCGCCAGGCTCCGAGCACCGGGACTTCTCCGCGGAGGGTGGTTCGCCATCCTCGGCGTCGCGTTCGCGATGGGGCTGGACTGCCTGATCCGAGGCGTCTCCTTCTACCACCCGACGATCGATGCGGACGCGATCCTCCAGGTCGCCCTGATCGCCGCGCCGATGTTCTTCCTCGTCGGCCTCGGCGCCTTCGACTACTGGTTCTACTGGGCTGCCGGCAAGCCGACCCGCCCGGAGGACCACTCGAGCCACGGCGCGCGTTCGTGGAAGGACTACTTCCGGGTCAACACCGACCACAAGGTGATCGGCATCCAGTACACGGTGCACTCGTTCATCTATCTGCTGATCGGCGGCCTCTTCGCGATGCTGATGCGGGCCGAGCTGGCCCAGCCGGGGGCGAAGTTCGTCGACGCGAACACCTACAACGGGCTGTTCTCGATCCACGCGACCACGCTGATCTTCCTGTTCGTGATCCCGGTCTTCGCCGGCCTCGCGAACTTCGTCCTGCCGCTGATGATCGGCGCCCCGGACATGGCCTTCCCGCGGCTCAACGCGCTGTCCTTCTGGCTGCTGCCGATCGCCGGGATCATGATGCTCGGGTCGTTCTTCGCGCCGGGCGGGTCGTTCGCGTCGGGCTGGACGGCCTACGTCCCGCTGTCGAGCTCGGCGCCGATCGGTCAGGTCTTCTTCACGCTCGGCGTCCAGTTCGCGGGCGCGTCGTCGATCGCCACGGCGCTCAACTTCCTCGTCACGATCATCACGATGCGAGCCCCGGGGATGAGCTTCTTCCGGATGCCGCTGCTCGTCTGGGCGAACTTCTCGACCTCCCTGCTGGTCGTCATCGCGACCCCGTTCATCGCGGCCTCGCAGTTCTTCGTCCTGCTCGACCGGGCGCTGGGCTTCAACTTCTTCGAGGCCGGCAAGGGCGGCGACGTCCTGCTCTACCAGCACGTCTTCTGGTTCTACTCGCACCCGGCCGTCTACATCATGATGTTGCCCGGCTTCGGGATCATCAGCGAGGTCATCGCGGTCAAGTCGCGCAAGCCGATCTTCGGCTACCGGATGATGGCCTTCTCGCTGCTCGCGATCGTCGCCCTCGGCTTCACGGTCTGGGCCCACCACATGTTCACGGCCGGCATCCAGCCGTGGATTCGCGTGCCGATGATGATCACGACGTGCATCATCGCCGTGCCGACCGGGATCAAGATCTTCTCGTGGCTGGCCACGCTCTGGCGGGGCGTCCTCCATCTCGACACGCCGATGCTCTTCGCGCTCGGCTTCCTGACGATGTTCACGCTCGGCGGGATCTCCGGCGTGATGCTCGCGATGGTCCCGTTCGACATCGACGTCTCCAAGACGTACTTCATCGTCGCCCACATCCACTACGTACTGTTCGGCGGGTCGCTGTTCACGATCTTCGCCGGCGTGTACTACTGGTTCCCGAAGATGACCGGGCGAATGTACGACGAGCGTCTCGGAAAGATCCATTTCTGGACGACCTTCGTCGGCTTCAACATGACCTTCGGCCCGATGCACATCATCGGCATCCAGGGCATGCCCCGCCGAGTTGCCGACTACGCCGCGCAGTTCGCGACATGGAACCTGATCATCTCGATCGCGAGCTTCGGGATCGGCCTCTCGACGCTGGTCTTCGTCTACAACATGGTCGTCAGCTGGCGTGGCGGACCGCGGGCCTCGGGCAACCCCTACCGGGCACTCACGCTCGAGTGGCAGGTCTCGTCGCCCCCGCCGATCTTCAACTTCGACCACATCCCGACCGTCGTCGGCGGCCCCTACGAGTACGGAGTGCCCGGTGCGGTCCACGGCGTCTTCAAGGGCGGGGCCGACGTGAAGACGACGCCCGCCGGCAGCCATGCCGTGCCGGCGGGGGAGTGACGGCGTGACCGAGCTCCTCGTCATCGCGAACGAAACGATCGGCGGTCGACGGCTGCTGGAGACGATCCGTCAGCGGGCGAAGATCCACGAGTCGGTGACCGTGCGCCTCGTCGTCCCGCAGAATCGCCCGCGCCACGGCTCGGTCATCTACGTCGAGGCCGCCCGCGACGCAGCCCAGGCCCGGCTGGATCTCGCGCTCGCCTTCCTTCTGGCCGAGGGCATCGAGGCGACCGGGGAGGTCGGCGACGCGGATCCGTTCTCGGCGACGATCGACGCGATCGACGACCACAGGCCGGACGAGATCATCATCTCGACGCTTCCGAGCACGACGTCCGGCTGGCTGCGCAGGGATCTCGTCGAACGCGTGGCGGAGGCGTCGGGCCTGCCTGTCCAGCACGTCGTGACCGACATCGAGGTCGAGGATCAGCCGTACGACATCACGCTGGTGCTCGCCAACCAGACGGCCGACAGCGAGACCCTGATCGAGAACCTGAAGACCCGGGCGGTGTCCGGCGGATCGCACCTCTTCCTGATCGTCGTCCCCCAGTCGAGCGGCGAGGGCAACGCCGCCAGCGAAGCCCGCGCGGCGCTCACCGCCTCGCTCGCTTCGCTGCACTCTGCCGACCTGCTCGCGGCCGGGATGATCGGTGACCCCGACCCGTTCACGGCGACGATGAACGCCCTCCAGTTCTTCCGGGTCGACCGGGTGATCATCTCGACCCTTCCGGAGACTCGGTCCGGCTGGCTTCGGGCCGACCTGATCGAGCGCGTCAGCCGCTACGCGGTATGCCCGGTCGAGCACGTCGTCTCCGAGCCGAAGTCCGCCAACGCCAAGCCGATCGGAGCCTAGGTGGAAGCCGCAGCCATCCCGCACGACGGCCACGGCGAGAGCCACGGCCACGAGGAGCACCACGGGCCGCCGGAGGCCAACCGGTCCTCGCGGATCGAACCCCAGCTGCTGGGAATGCTCCTTTTCATCATCTCCGAGATCATGATCTTCGGGGCCTTCTTCACGGCCTACTTCTTCATCAGGGTCGTCCAGGGCGACCCGTGGCCGGCGCCCGGAACGACGATCCCGGTCGGCGTCGCTGCCTTCAACACCTGCATCCTCCTGTCGTCGTCGGTCACCCTCCACTGGGCGGAGACGTCGATCAAGAACAACAACCGGGCTGGGCTGAAGGCAGGCATCCTCTCGACGCTGTTCCTCGGAATGACGTTCCTCTTCGTCCAGATCAACGAGTACGTCCACCTCGGCTTCGCGCCGAAGGACAGCGCCCAGGGGACGATCTTCTACGGGCTGACCGGGCTCCACGGCGCCCACGTGTTCGTCGGTCTGACGCTCCTGACGATCGTCACGGTCCGCTCGTTCAAGGGCCACTACTCGCCCGAGCAGCACCGGGGGATCGAGGTGCCGGGGATCTACTGGCACTTCGTCGACGTGATGTGGATCGTCGTGTTCTTCGCGGTCTACGTCCTCTGAGGCCCGAGCCCATCCCAGTCCTCGGGCACCGCCGGTACCCGCATCCGCATCCGCGATCGATCGCCCCGCGAGGAGCCGTCTGATGCTCAACCCGCTGCGCTCCGAGGCCGAGGCCTTCCGCTTTCTCGTCTACGTGGCCGTCGTCTTCGGCGTTCTGATCGCGATCGTCGTGGTCGTCAAGGCCCTCTAGTCCTCGATGTCGAAAACGACCGACCGCAACCCGGTTGCGGCGGCCGCCCACTCGAGCATGCTCTCGACCGCGGCGCGGGCGAGGCCGCGCCCCCGCGCTGCGGGGAGCAGCCAGTAGCTCAACTCGCCCGCGAAACCGTCAGCAGGAACGACGGCCTCGCAGCTCGTCGCCGAGGAAGCGTGGCCGGGCATTCGCAGGGCGACCTTGCCGAGCACCCGATCGTCCTCAGGCGGGCAGATTGCCCGCGACGGCCCCCGCTCTCCCTGACGCTGCCGCGCGATCCACCCCTCGACACTCCCGCCCATGCTCGACCACCGCCGCACATGTTCCTCCCGGGCCATCAACGCGATCTCCCGGGCATCGTGCGACTCGCCACGATCGCAGTCGCACGGTGGGCACCATCCGGAGCATGAAGCTTTGAGTCGGTCGGCGTCACCGGACAACCGTGCTCCCGGCGAGCCGGTCTGCGCACGGCTTCTGTGCGGGCCGGGTTCGGGCGACTACTTGACGGTCAGCGTGCCCGACATGCCGGCCGCCCGGTGGCCGGGGACCTGGCAGAAGTACGTGTAGGTGCCGGCCTTGAGGTTGGCCGTGAAGGACGACGTCCCGGTCGTGACGATCTTGCCGGCCCCGAGCACCGGGCCGCTCGGGCCGGTGCCCTGCTGGAGCGCGATGTTGTGCATCGTCCCAGACATGTTGGCCATCTTCACCGTGACCGGACCCGGCTTGGCCGTGGCCGTCTTGGTGACGTACGACAGCTGGCCGCTCGGGTCGGCATTGATCTGGAGGACTCCGTTCGCCTCGACCGCCGGCTTGCCGGCCCCGGCGCTCGGCACGGCGCTGGCGAGCAGTCCGCTGTCCTGGCCGGTCCGGTCGGCCGCGTAGGCCACATAGGCTGCGACGTCGTTCGCGTCGGTCGGCGAGACCAGCTTCGCCGGCATCACCCCGCCCGTCTCGGGATAGAGGATCTGCTGGCGGACGGCCCCGCGGATCGTCGTCCGCTCGAGGCCGCTGGCGAGGCTGTTGCGGAAGGCGTCGTCGAGGTTCGGCCCGACGGTGCCCTTGGCGCTGGCCCGGGCCAGCGTATGGCACGACGAGCATTTCGAGACGAAGAGCTGCTTGCCGGCGACGAGGTTGACGCCCTCGTAGCGCTTGATCGAGCAGCCGCCGAGCGCGACGAGCGCGATGCTTCCGGCGCCGAGGACGCCCAGCATCCTCGCTCCCCGCCATCTGTCCCGCAAGGGCTGAGCACGATTGATCGCCATCGGCGCGGGAACTCTATCCGAGGCGGGCTCGCCGGTGCCGGCCGCGCCCGATCGGTCGATCGAGGCGTCGGCGCCCAGCGAATTCACGGACGCTCGAGATCGTCCAGCCTGCCCTCGGCGGCCGCGAGCACCCCCGTCGCGACGCCCTCCCACGAGTAGCGCTCCCGCACCGCGCGGGCCAGCGCCGCGGACGTCTCGGCGCGCAACTCGGCCGGCGCCTCGAGCCATGCGATCAGCCGGCCGGCCAGGTCGTCGACCGCATGCGGACCGAGATCGAACGACAGCCAGCCGGCCGCCGCGGCCGGCACGGCGTCGGCCAGCGTCCGTGAGACCTCCGCGAGACCCGAGTGATTGGCCGAGATCGGCAGCGCCCCGCACGCCGCGGCCTCGGCTGCGACCATCCCGAACGACTCGGGGAACGTGCTCGGGACGACCTGGGCGTCGCATGCCGGCAGCAGCTCGACCAGGTCTGTGTGCTCGAGCCGTCCGGTGAACGTGATCGTCCCGGCCGCCGCTCGGGCAGCCCGCGCATAGCTCTCGAGCCCGCGATCGGCGTCCAGCCGGTCGAAGAAGGCGATCAGCATCCTCAGCGGCCCGGCGACGCCTCCCTCGAGCTCACGGCCCCGCTCGGCCAGCCGCCGCGCCCGGTCGAGGTCGCCGCCGGCGAGCGCTTCGGCCAGATCCTCGAGGCCGCCGCGGAACTCCCCGAACCCGACGACGACCAGGCGCGCCCGGGGGACGCGAGCATGGACGAGCGGCCAGGCCGCCAGCAGGAGATCGACGCCCTTGCTGACGATCAGCTTGCCCGTGTAGGCGACGATCCGGTCGGAAGCCGGGTCGAGGCCGGCCAGTGCTCGTCCGGCCGCGACCCCGTCGAGGGCGAACGCGTCACCCGACGCCGCCTCGCCCTGGCGTGCCGGGTCCGGCCCGGCCGTCGGAGCGGCCCCCGACAGGCGCGCGGCGAGCCCCCGCAGGCCCGCGGCCGCCTCGGCCGCCTCGCGCCGCTCGAACCGACCGATCTCGACGCCCGGCGGCCCGAGCCGGGTCCTCGACGGGAGACCCGGGTCGTCGAGGGCCGCCCACAGGCTCTGCGCCGTATGACGCGACCCGACGAGCACCGCCCGCGCGCCGCGGAGGCCCTGGCGCGCATAGGGAAGGAACCGCTCCGGCTCGGGCTTGACCGTGTATTCCAGAGCGCTCCCGTGCACCTTTACCGCGTAGGGGATCCCCAGCGGGCCGAGCGCCCTGGCGAGAATCACAGGGCCCATCACGAGGTGGTTGGCCAGCGCGACGTCCACGCCGGCCTGCTCGGCGACCTCGCTGACCGCCGACACGTTCCTGGCGATGTAGGCCTCGATCTCGGCGGCCGTGCAGTCGGCGAACCGCCGGGCGTCGAATCCGTCGTAGCGGTCGAGCACGTAGACCGGGAGCACTCCTCCGATGTTCGGCCGGTAGACCGTCACCCGGACAGGCTCCCGCAGAACCCGCACGGCAAGCCCCGCGTCCTGGTCCCATGACCCGACGGCGTCGACGAACGGATGTCGTTCGGGAGCTGGGTCCTGGCAGAGGAGATGGACCTCGTGACCCAGCCCGCTGAGGGCCGCCGCCAGCCGTGCGTTGTAGACGTTGGACCCGGTCCCGCCGAGCAGGTAGCCGTGGAAGATCAGGATCCGCACCCGTAGGAGCCTATGGCGCCGGCCGCCCGGCAGTCCACGGAGGGCTCGCGTCGCGGTAGAGTCAGCACATGAGCGTGATACAGCGGTACCGCATGCGAACGCCGTCAACCGGCCGCGAGACGATCATCGCCGCAGATCCCGGCCAGGTCTACGTCGATCACGAGACCGGCGAGAAGCTCGAGGTGCTCGGCAAGCTCCTCCCGCTGGCCCCGTCTCCATCGAACCTTCCCTGGTCGATCGAGAACCTCCGTTTCTGCAACCACTGCGACCAGGCGGCGCAGAAGGACCTCAACGACTGCCCGACCTGCGGGCGGCGCATGGACCCAATCGGAGGCTAGCGTTGCCCAGCCTGCCACGGCCGGTGGCCCTCCTCGGAAGCCTTCTGGCAGGGCTTGCCCTCGCCGCCTGCGGTGGCGCGCAGGTCTCCGACTCCGTCCCCCGCACGATCCCCAACCTCGTCGAGCCGACGGCTTCGGCGAGCCTGGCCAACGAAGAGAGCTCGGCTGGCACGTCGACCGGGACCACGTCGCCCGATGGAACGTCGACCGGGACAACCGGCGATTCGTCGAGCACGGACTCCGGAAGCTCGACCAGCTCGGACTCGGGGAGCTCGACCAGCTCGAGCGACACGTCGTCGACTTCCTCCGACACGACCGGCACCGGTTCGTCCTCGTCCACGAGCTCCAACACCGGCGACGCCGGCGGAAGCTCGGCCCCGACCGGAGGGGCCGCGCCGAGCACGACGTCGAGCACGCCGTCTGCGGGCACCGGTCAGGCTCCGACCGGCGGCAGCTCGGCACCGACCGGCGGCAGCTCGGCACCGTCGGGCGGGAGCTCCAAGCAGTTCGCGAGCTTCTGCACCCAGAACCCCGGCGCCTGCTGAGCGGTCCGCGGGTGTCCGGTCTCCCGGCCGGCAGACTGCGGCCGCTGTCTGCTCTCCCCGCCGCCTGACTGCGGTCCCCGGCCGGCACCTACGGCGGGGTCACCCTCCGGGCCGTTCCGACCGCGCGCCACCTCACCGGAGCTCACCGCGGAGCGGACCCACCGGCCGGGCCCCACCGCATCGCGAACCCCGAGCGCCGGGCGGACCCGAGCGCCGCGGACCCGAGCGCCGGGCCGTTCAGGGTGTCGATACCAGCGTCGCGCTGTAGGTCAGGCGCGCCGTCCGGTAGAGGCAGGTGTACTCGATCACGCTGGAGATCGTCGTGTGCGTCGTCTGGGTCGTCGTGTCGGTGCATTTGGCCGCCGCCCGACTCGCCCGCCACGACGTGTCGTTGCCGAACCCGAGCGCCAGGGCCGGTGCCCAGGTCGGCACGGTCAGGGCGATGATGTTGCCCTTGACGACGGGGATCGTCGTCGCGAGCGGGAACTGGGCGGCCATCCCGAAGTACGGCTGGAGCGGGACGACCGGGCTCTGCGCAAGCAGCCGGAAGGTCAGCTTCGGCCCGCCCCGCAGGACGGCGATCCCCGCGGACGCCGGTCCGCCCTCGTTGGCGTTGAAGAACGCGATCTGCGTCTTGTTCGGGTTCCCCAGGGTGATCGTCCACGCGACGATCGTCCCGTTGCGCGGCACCGTCAGCAGATCCCGCTGCGGGCCGACCTTGACCTGGAAGCCGGTCGTCCGGCTGACGGCCAGGCACGGGTTGGCCGGGCAGCTCGGCGCCGGCTGGGCCGGTGTCGTCGCGGCGAGCTGCGCGGTGGTCAGGCCCACCTCGCTCAACGTCCCCAGGGCGACTCCCGGAATCGCTAGCAATGCGGCGGCCGACAGCGTGAGCGTGGCGAGTAGAGGTCTCATCGCGGGTATTCAACACCAGTCTGGACGTGCAGTAGCGCTCCGGACATAAAAATTGCGCTGGAAAACCACCACTAGACTTCACGCGTGGCGCCAGCGATCCAGGCCGTCGGTCTCGAACGGGAGTTCAAGGGCGCCGTCAAGGCCGTCGCCGGCATCGACATCGAGGTGTCCGCCGGCGAGGTCTACGGGTTTCTCGGTCCGAACGGCGCCGGCAAGACGACGACCGTCCGGATGCTCGTCACCCTGCTCCGCCCGACCGGCGGGTCGGCCCGGGTCGCCGGGTTCGATGTTGCCAGTCAGCCGGCCGAGGTCCGCCGGCACATCGGCGTGGCTCTCCAGGAGGCGGCGCTCGACCTCCTGATGACCGGTCGCGAGCTGATCGAGCTCCAGGCCACGCTCCACGGGATCCCGCCCCGCCGGGTCGCAGCCCGCGGGCAGGAGCTGATCGAGCGAGTCGGCCTGGGCGACGCCCAGGACCGGCGGGTCGGCACCTACTCGGGCGGCATGCGCCGCCGGCTCGACCTCGCGATGGCCCTGATCCACTCGCCGTCGGTCCTCTTCCTCGACGAGCCGACGACCGGCCTCGATCCGGTCTCCCGGGTCACCCTCTGGGACGAGGTCCGCCGGCTGAAGGCCGAGGGGACGACGATCTTCCTGACGACGCAGTACCTCGAGGAGGCCGATCAGCTCGCCGATCGGCTAGGCATCATCAACGGGGGCGTGCTCGTCGCCGAGGGAACACCGGCGGCCCTCAAGGCAGAGGTCGGCAGCCCCCACCTGGACGTGACGCTGGCCGGCACCGACGCGCTCGACGCCGCGCGTGACGCCCTCGGACGGTTTGGTGCGCTGCGCCCGACCAGCGATCCCTGCCGCGTCTCGGTTGCCGTGCCCGACGGCGCCGAGGCGATCGCGCCGGTCGTTCGGGCGCTCGACGAGGCCGGCGTTCTGATCGCTTCGCTCGAGGTCGTCGAGCCGACCCTCGACGACGTCTTCCTCGCCAAGACCGGTGAGCGACTCGAGGACGAGGCGGCCGCCGCATGAGCGATCTCGAGGCCCACCGGAGTATCGCCCGGCGCGAAGCACCCGCGTGAGCCGGACCGTCCTGGCGCTCGCCCGCCGCGCCCTGCGCAACGTGCTCCGCCGCCCCCAGTTCATCGCCCCGCTCGTCGTCTTCCCGTCGCTGATGCTGGCCGCGAACGTCGGCGGTCTCTCGCGGACGACATCGCTCCCCGGCTTTCCCAGCGACGTCCACGGTTTCCTCGACTTCCAGCTGGCCGCCGCGATCACTCAGTCCCTGCTGCTCGGAGGCGTCAGCGCCGGGATCGCGGTCGCCCTGGAGATCGAGGGCGGCTTCTTCGATCGGCTGTTGGCCGCGCCGATACCCCGCATCGCGATCGTCCTCGGCCGCCTCGCGGCGACCACGGTGATCGCCCTCGCCCAGGTCGTCTACTTCCTCGGGCTCGGCCTGGTCTTCGGGGCCCACATCAAGGCCGGCGTCCCCGGCGCGCTGCTCGTCGCGGCGATCGGCGCGGTCGCCGGCACCGGCTTCGGCGCGCTCGGCGTGATGCTCGCCCTGCGGGCGAAGAGCGCCTCCACCGTCCAGGGCATCTTCCCGCTCGTCTTCGTCGTCCTGTTCGTCTCCTCGGCCTTCTTCCCCCGCCAGCTACTCGAGAGCCCGGCCCGCCAGATCGCTCGCTACAACCCGCTCAGCTACCTGGCCGACGGGATGCGCGACCCGATCGTCCACAGCCTCCGCGCCGGCCCCGCGCTCGAAGGCCTCGCCGCGGCCGGCGGGATCGCCGCCGTGGCGATCGCCTTCTCGGTCCTCGCCCTCCGCGGAAGGCTGGGCCAGACGTGAAGGGCCCGGCTCGCGTGATCGGCGCCCTGACCCGCCGGGCCCTCCACGAGATCCTCCGCGTACCGGGTGCCGCGATCCCCGGCATCCTCGCGCCGACGATCTTCATGCTCGGCATCTCCAGCGTGTTCGGAGCCGCCGTCCACCTCCCGGGTTTCGGGACGACCGATTTCAGGGCTTTCGTCGTGCCGGTCGGCTTCCTCCAGAGTGCGAGCTTCGCCGGCGCGGCGACAGGCGTGAACCTCGCCCGCGACATCGAGCACGGCTGGTTCGACCGTCTCCTGCTCTGCCCGACTCCGCGCGTCGTCCTGCTCGGCGGCATCGTCAGCTCGGCCTCGCTCCGCGCACTCCTCCCGAGCTCCTTCCTGCTCGCCGTGGCCCTTGGCCTCGGCGTCCGCTTCCCGGGCCTGCTCGGGATCATCCTGGCCGCCCTGCTCGTGATGGGGCTCGCGATGGCGGTCGCCTTCTACGCCGTCCTGATCGCCCTCCACTTCCGCACGCAGCAGGCCGCCCCGCTGATGCAGATCGGCGGTTTCATCCTGGTCCTCTTCACGACTTCGTATGCCCCGCAACAGCTCCTCACCGGCTGGCTGCGGACGGTCTCCCGGATCAACCCAGTGACCCACGTCCTGACCGGCGTCCGTCAGGGCTTCGTCGGCGACGTCACGTGGACCGCGACCTGGCCGGCGATCGCCTCGGTCGCTGGGATGCTCCTCGTGCTCGGCGCGCTGGCCACCCGGGCACTCCTTCGCACCGGGGCCTAGACGCGCCCGCCCGGCCGCTCGCGCGGACATGCGCGGTCGGCGCGGGAGAGCCGGCACCGTGCGGTCGACGAATGCTCAGCGAGCCGCGGCCGCGCCTGTCGTGACGCCGATCCGCGGCGTGACCGGCGCCGGAGACAGCAGCGCCGGCGTCGTCGTCCCGGTCAACGGGATCGCCCGGGGCGAAGCCGCCTCGAGCCACGATGCGCGCGATTCTCGTCCTCCACCCTGGTTCCCCACGCCCTGGGCACAGCCGGGATTCGGCGCGAAAAACCTAGCGGATCCGGCCGGGGTGCGAGACGGGTCCCGCACGTCGGGCGCGGCCGGTGAGGATCGCCCGAGTGCCGGGAAACGATACGGTGATGTGAGTGGACGATGACCTCGTACGAGACCTGGTCACCCGGCTCGCCCGAGCCCATCCCTCCGGCGGCACCGTGATCGAGCGCGCCGTGATCATGGCGGCCGGGACGGATGTCGACGCCGTGATCACCTGGATCCTTGCCCACGGCGGGAAGCCCGAGGTCGCGCCGGAGCTGTCAACCCGTCGCGGCCTGCACGGACCGCGCCTCCAGACCGACGGCGCGTCCGCGGCTCGGCCGCCTTCCCGCTTCGTGCTCCCACCCGGCGCACTCGACTGATCCCGCCCGAAGAGCCCTCCCGGTGGTCGGCGTGAACCGATCCGCCGCCGCGGACCCGCGAGGCCCTCAGGCGTCCGACTGAGCGCCCTCCGGGTCGCGCAGCTCCGCCGCCGCGGCCGCGATCTCCTCGCCGTCCCCCGGCGCCGGATTCCACGGCAGGCGCAGGGGATCGCCCTTGTAGCGCGGGATCACGTGGATGTGGAAGTGGAACACCGTCTGCCAGGCGTCGGCCCCGCACGAGTTGAGCAGGTTCACGCCGTCGGCCCCCAGCCGCGCCACGGCCCGGCCGGCGATCACCCGGGCCATCGCCGTGCACGCGGCCAGATCCTCGGGTCCGACCGCCAGCAGGTCGCGGGCGTGAGCGCGTGGGATCACCAGGACATGGCCGCGGTTGGCCGGCTGGATGTCCATCAACGCGATCGTCCGCCGATCCTGCGCCACCACCGTCGCCGGCAGCTCGCCGGTCGCGATCCTGCAGAAGATGCAGTCTGGGTCGTGCTCGATGCTCATCGCCTCACTCCGGTTCGTTGCAGATCAACTGACGCGCCAGACCGATCGCCGCCTCCGGCGTGCTCGCATCGCCGGCGAACTGCGCCTCGGCCAGGCTTGCGAGCAGCCCGCCGAGTCGCGGGCCCGGCTCGATGCCGAGCTCCCCGGCCAGCCGGTCGCCACGCACAAGCGGCGCCGGCCGGCCGGCCGAGTGCCAGCGCAGCGCCTCGGCGAGCAACGTCCGAGCCACCGCCAGATGACGCTCGATCGCCGGCTCGGCCTGCTCCCCACGCGTCGCCAGTCGATCGACCACCGAGAGCAGCGTGACATCGGCGGCAACCGCGTCGCACGCGTCGAGATAGCGGTAGATCGTCCGCCGTGGGAGCGGCTCCTCCCGAACGAGGAAGCCCAGCCGGAGATGCTCCCTGACCAGGCCCCCGACATGTGCGCCGAGACGTTCGCTGGCTCTCAGCCGTCCGAGGATCTCCCGAGCCATCGCCGCCCCGACTTCGTCGTGGCCGGGGAACTGAACCCGACCCTCGGCCGTCAGCCGGCGTGTCGGCGGTTTGGCGATGTCGTGCAGGAGGGCGCCGAAACGGAGGGCGCCGCCCCGCGTCAGGTCATCCGCCAGGGGCTCGGCCAGCAGCGCCCTCACCCCGTCGGCCTGCTCGACGCCGAGCAGGCCGACGGGGTCCCGCTCGAGCGCGATCGCTCCGGACAGCACCTCGAAGGTGTGCCCCTGCACGTCCCGGTGATGAAAGCGGCTCTGCTCGATCCCGGCCAGGGCGTCGAGCTCCGGCAGGAAGACCGCCGTCAGTCCGAGCCGGCCAGCCAGCTCCAGCCCGGCGACGGCCCGATCGCTCGAGACGATCCTCTTCAGCTCTCCGAAGACCCGCTCCGCTGCGACGCCCCCGAGCCCGGAAGCACTCGCCCGCGCCGCCTCCGAGGCCCGCGGATCCGGCTCGAGCCCGAGCTCGCAGGAGAGCCGTACCAGGCGCAGGGCCCGCAGCGGATCCTCCCGCAGGGCGTCGGGCCCAGCCAGGCGCAGGCGCCCCTCCGCGAGGTCTCCGGCCCCGCCCAGCGGATCGATCAGGGCCCCGCCGCGCAGCGGTCGGGCGATCGCGTTGACGGTGAAGTCACGCAGCCCGAGGTCCGCCTCGAGCGATCCGCCCCGCAGGGGGTTGAGGTCGGCCTGCCACGAATGGTCTCGCGCGACGACCCGCCAGGCCCCGAACTCCCCCGAGAGCTCGAACGCCGCGGCACCGGCCAGCCTGGCGAGGGTTCGCGCCGCGCTCCTCACGTCACCCTCCATGATCACATCGACGTCCGTCACCGGGCCGCCGCCGCGCAGCCCGTCCCGGACCGCCCCGCCGACCACCCAGGCACGCCGATCGTCGAGCGCCTCGCGAACGATCCGGAGCGCGTCGTCCCCGGTCACGCCGACTCCACGACACCGTCGCGGTGGTAGACCCGAGGGACCCGGGCCAGGAGGCCGCAGGTGATCTCGTAGTTGATCGTCGACAGGCGGCCGGCCAGCTCCTCGGCTGAGATCCCACCGCCGATCAGCGTGACCTCGGCGCCCGGCTGCAGGTCGGTCTCCGGGCCGAGGTCGACCGTGACGTTGTCCATGCTGACCGTCCCCACCGACGGGTACCGGCGTCCGGCGATCACGGCGTCGAAGTTGTTCGTCAGCGCCCGCCGCCACCCGTCGCCGTAGCCGATCGGGACCACGCCGAGCACGGTCGCCTCGCGCGCGACGAACCGCCGCCCGTAGCCGGCGCTCTCTCCGACGCCGCACGGCTTCAGCGCGGCGACCCACGAGCACAGCTCGAGCGCGGGCTCGAGCCCGTGGGCGGCCGGATCCTCGCCGAACGGATCGAGTCCGTAGATCGCCACGCCGCACCGCGCCATGTCGAAATGCGCGGCCGGCTCCCGGAGCAGGCCGGCGCTGTTGGCCGCGTGGACGACCAGCTCACGGTGACCGGACGCCCATTCGGCGAAGCGACCGAGCTGCTCTTCGAAGAAGCCGTCGTCAAGATCATCGGCCGTCGCGAAGTGGGTCATCGCGCCGATCAGCTCGACGCCCGACGCCGTGTCGGCTCGCTCGACGAGGCGGTCCGCGAGGTCGCAGTCGCGCGTGCCTAGCCGCCCCATCCCGCTGTCCAGCTTGACGTGGACCCGGCCGCCTCCGGACGCGCTCACCCACGCGATCAGGTCCTCGGTCCACGCCACGACATCCGCCCCGGCCCCGACGACCATCCTCGTCTCGTCCCGGGTCAGGGCGCCCATCACCAGGATCGGCGAGTCGATTCCGGCCCGGCGCAGCTCGAGCGCCTCGGCAGCGGTGGCCGTGGCCAGCCAGGCCGCTCCCCCTGCCAGGGCCGCCCGGGCCGAGGCGACCGCTCCGTGTCCGTAGGCATTCGCCTTGACGACGGCGCAAAGACGCGGGCCGACGCCCGCCAGTCGGGCGCAGTTGCGCTCGATCGCGGCGAGGTTGACGGCGGCCTGGGCGCGCACGCTTCTAGTAGACCAGGCTGCGGGGCAGCCCGGTGATCACGTCTGAGGCGATCACGCCTTCCGCGCCCTGGAGCTCGGCGGCGTGCCGGCCGGCCAGAGCATGGAGGACGACCCCGGCGCAGGCCGCCCCGAACGGGTCGATCCGCTTGGCGAGGAGGGCGCCGAGGACGCCCGAGAGGACGTCGCCGGTGCCGGCCGTGGCCAGCGCCGGCGTCGCGCCCCGGTTGACCGCGACGAGGCCGTCCGGGCTTGCGATCAGGGTGTCGTCGCCCTTCAGGACGACGACCGCCCCGGTCCGGTCCGCGGCCTCGCGGACGTGGTGCAGGCGCCGCGAGGCGACGCTCTTCGAGTCGACCCCGAGCAGCCGTCCGAGCTCGCCCTCGTGCGGCGTGAGAAGGGTCGGATGGGACCTGCTCCGCAGCGCCTCCGGGTCCCCGGCGTGCGCGTTCAGACCGTCGGCGTCGAGCACCATCGGAAGCTCCGCCCGACTGGCCAGCAGGCGAGCGAACTCGGCCGCCCGCGGGCCGAGGCCGGGGCCGAGGACGAGCGCACCGGCTCGCTGCGCCGCCTCGAGCACCGGTTCCACGGCGTCCGGCGTGAGTGCCCCCTCGGCATCCGGCATGCCCCGGGAGAGCACCTCCAGCAGCTTCGCCTCGACGACCGGCCACAGCACGTGTGGGACGCAGGCCGTGACGTAGCCGGCTCCCGCGCGCATTGCGGCCATCGCCGCCAGGCACGGCGCGCCGGTCATCCCGGCCGACCCGCCGGCGACGATCACATGCCCGCTCACGAACTTGTTCGACGAGCCCGCCCGCCGGGGAATCAGATCGAGCACGGCGGGGCGGATCAGGCCGATCCGGGAGATTGCCGGACCGCCCGGCGGGATCCCGATGTCGATCACCCGAACCTCGCCGGCGTGTTCCTTGCCCGGCCGGATCCAGAGACCGGGCTTCGCGGCGTGGAAGGTCCCGGTCGCGACCGCCGCGACAGCCGGATCCGAGGCCTCACCGGTCGACGCGTCGACCCCACTGGGGACGTCGGCGGCCACGACCGGCGCCCCGCTCGCACAGATCGCCTCGATCGCATCGCGCGCCGCCCCCGTCGGCGTCCCGGTGGCACCGGTCCCGAGGACGGCATCGACGATCACCGCCGGGCTCTCCGACATGCTCCGGACCACAGAGTCGCCGGTCAGGCGCTCGAAGCTCTGACGCCCGTCGCCGGCGAGGTCGTCGGGGTCGACCGTGCAGACGACCTCGACCTCACGGCCCTGCTCCCGAAGCAGGCGGGCCGCGACGAAGCCGTCGCCGCCGTTGTTGCCCTTGCCACAGACCACCGCGATCCGGCCGTCGGGGGCGATCTCGGCGACCAACCGGGCAAGGCCGGCCCCGGCCCGCTCCATCAGCCCGAGCGACGGCATCTCGAGCGAATCGATCGCCCAGGCGTCGATCGCGCGCGTCTCGGCCGCCTCGGGCAGCGGATCCAGCCAGGCGGGCAGGCTCGCCGGACCAGGCCGACCGGGCACGCTCACCGGACCAGTGCGACGGCGCCCGCCGTCGCGCGGGAGTGGGTCATCGAGATCTCGACGTCGAGACCGAGCTCGCCGGCCCGGGCGAGGGCCGCCCCGTGGAGCACGACACGGGCCTCCGCGGCCCCGCTCATCACCTCGATCTCGAGCGGGCGCAGCACGTCGAGCCGCAGGGCCTTGGAAACGGCCTCCTTCGCGCAGAAACGCGCCGCCAGGTGCTGACCAGGACGCGCCCGCGACGCGGCGTAGGCGAGCTCCTGCGGCGTGAAGAGCCGCCCGGCGAGCCCCGGCCGGCGCGCGAGCGCCCGCTCGAGGCGATCTATCTCGAGGAGGTCGATTCCGATCATCGTCCCAAGCGATGCTAGCCGCCCGGCCCGGCCGGACGAGGCTGCGGGACTCCTCGGATAGGGTGGCCGCAGCCGATGAACCGCAAACAGGCAGACGCCGCCTTCGAGAGCCTCCGCCGCCACGCCTCGGCGATCCCCGCGCCGACCGATCCGGCGGATGCCGCCAAGCTCCTCGATCGGGCCGTCCTCACCCAGCTCCAGCGGGACGCGATCGTCCACTACATCTCGGTCGGACCCGACAACCTCGCGCTCGCCTACAGCGTTCTCAAAGCCGGCGCGGCGACGTTCGCGGCCGCCTGCTTCCTCGGCCTCGACGCCCGCGACGAGCCGGCCCCGGCCGAGTCCGAGGCGACACCGCCGCAGGCGACGACCGCCCGGGCGGCAGCCCGGCCTGCTGAGCGGGCGCTCTTCGCCGAACGGATGATCCCCCTCGTCGACGCGATCGACCTCGCCGAGCCGGCCGATCGGGGGGCTCGGCTGGTCGATGCCTTCACCGGCCACGTCGCCGCCGCGCGCCGACGCACCGCGGGCGAGTCGCCTTCGGATCGGGTCGAGAGTCCGATCACCGACCCGGTCCGCGAGGCCGGCGACCTGCTCGAGGCGGCGGGGATCGCCTACCTGATCGCAGCGCTGCTCGAGAGCCCCACCCGGCCCGCGGCAGCCGTCGCCCGCTGAACCACACGGCGCGCGAGCCCCAGGCCGACCTTGCCGGCGTCCGGGCCGTCTACTCGACCGTGACGGTCTTCGCCAGGTTGCGGGGCTGGTCGACGTTCAGGCCCCGCCGGCGGGCGATCGCGGCGGCCAGCAGCTGGAGTGGGATCACCGCGAGCACCGGCTGGAGCATCCAGTCGGTCGCCGGAATCGGGATCGTCGCGTCGGCGTGGGGCGTCACCCGGTCATCACCGTCGGTCGTCACGGCGATCACATGAGCGCCGCGGGCGCGGACCTCCTGGATGTTCGAGATCACCTTCTCGAGCACCGGCGAGTCGGTCGCGACGCAGATCACAGGGGTCTTCTCGCTGAGCAGGGCGATCGGTCCGTGCTTCATCTCGCCGGCGGCGTATGCGTCTGTCGAGATGTAGGAGATCTCCTTCAGCTTCAGGGCGCCCTCGAGCGCCACGGGAAGCCCGACGTGGCGGCCGATGTAGAGAAAGAACTCCGCCTTCCAGCAAAGGTCGGCGATCAGCTCGATCTCCGGCTCGACCCGATCGATCAGCTCGTCGATCGAGTGCGGCAGGCGCTGGAGCTCATGGACCAGCTCGGCGATCCGCTCGGGCGGGAGTGTCCCACGGAGCTCGGCGAGGCGGAGGGCCAGGAGGTACATCACGGCGACCTGGCAGACGAACGTCTTCGTGGCGGCAACGCCGATCTCGATGCCCGCCCGCGTGAACAGGACGCCGTCGGCGTCGCGCGTCGCCTGAGAGCTCCTCGCGTTGGTGATCGCCAGGACCTTAGCCCCGCGCTCGCGGGCCAGACGCATCGCCGCGAGCGTGTCGGCCGTCTCCCCCGACTGGGAGATCCCGACGACGAGATCCCCGGGGCCGACGACCGGATTGCGGTAGCGGTACTCGGAGGCGATGTCCATCTCGACCGGCAGACGAGCCCACTCCTCGATCGCGTAGCGGCCGATCAGACCGGCGTGGTAGGACGTCCCGCAGGCGATGATCACGATCCGCTTGGCGTCGGCCAGGATCGCCTCGTCGAGGGCGCCCTCGTCGTCGAGGTCGACCCCGTTGCCGCGTGCCGCGCGGTCGAAGATCGTCTCGGCGACGGCGTATGCCTGCTCGTGGATCTCCTTCTCCATGAAGCTGTCGTAGCCGTCCTTCTCAGCCGTCTCCTCGTCCCAGTCGATCTCCTCGATCGCCCGGTCAACCGGCTCGCCCGAGGCCGTCATCAGGTCGACGCCGGTCGGGCGCAGCACGACCAGCTCACCCCGCTCGACGTAGAGGATCCGCCGCGTCTGGGAGAGGAAGGCCGGGACCGCCGAGGCGATGAACTGCTCGCCGTCACCGCAGCCGACGATCAACGGGCACTCCCTGCGTGCCCCGACCAGTAGCTCCGGCTCGGTCAGCGACATCGCGACGAACGCGAAGTGGCCCTCGAGCTCGGCGTACGCGAGGCGGACGGCCTCGACGAGGTCGCCGTCGTTGTGGCGGGCGACGAGGTGGGCGATGACCTCGGCGTCGGTCTCCGACGTGAACTCGCAGCCGTCGGCGATCAGCGCCTTCTTCAGCGAGATGTAGTTCTCGACGATGCCGTTGACGACGACGTGGACCCGGTTGGTCGTGTCGAAATGCGGGTGGGCGTTCTCCTGGTTGACCCGACCGTGGGTCGCCCAGCGCGTGTGACCGATGCCCGTCGTCGCCGGCAGCGTCGCGACGGCGACTCCCCGGCGGCCGTCGCCGATCGCGTCGACTGCCTCGTGGAGCTTGTCGATGTTGCCGACCGACCGCACCGACTCGATCGTGTCGTCGACGATCAGCGAGATCCCCGCGCTGTCGTAGCCGCGCGACTCGAGCTTGCGCAGGCCGGCCAGGAGGATCTCCTGAGCCGGCCGGGTTCCGACGTATCCGACGATGCCGCACATAGCCGTCGAGCGTATCAGCGGCCCAGCCGGCGACCCGGACCGCGTCGCCTGCGATGAGTTCTGCGCGTCGGTCGGGTCTCAGTCCTAGGAGGAGGCGGAACCCCAACGCAGGAGGAGACTCATGAGCCTGCCCGAGATCGCGACATACGACGATTGGATCGTTGCCCGGAAGGAGCTGCTGAGCAGCGAGAAGGAGCTCACCAGACGGCGCGACGCGCTCAACGCCCAGCGCCGGCGGCTGCCGATGGTCGAGATCACGAAGGACTACGTGTTCGACGGGCCTGACGGGTCGGCCGCGCTGCTCGACCTCTTCGACGGGCGGCGTCAGCTGATCGTCGGCCACTTCATGTTCGATCCGAGCTGGGACGACGGCTGCTCGAGCTGCACGGCCGGGGCGGACGAGATGTCCGAGGGCCTGCGCGAGCACCTCCACGCCCGGGACACGACGCTGGCCTACGTCTCGCGGGCTCCGCTCGCGAAGATCGAGGACTACAAGGCGCGCAGGCGCTGGACCTTCCCGTGGTACTCGTCCCACGGAAGTGACTTCAACTACGACTTCCACGTGACCCTCGACGAGTCCCGAGCACCCGTCGAATACAACTACCGGACGGCGGACGAGCTGCGCGAAGCCGGGCAGGGCGACCTCCTCGCAGGCGACCAGCCGATCGAGATGCCGGGGGCGAGCTACTTCCTCCGCGACGGGGACCGCGTCTTTCACACCTACTCGTCCTACGCCCGCGGAGCCGAGATGACCGGCGGCTCCTACTACTTCCTCGACCTCACGGCCCTCGGTCGCCAGGAGGACTGGGAGGAGCCCAAGGGACGGGCGGCCGCTGCGCACGTGGCCATGCCGAACTTCGCGACCTAGGAAGTGGCCTGCTCGCCCGGCTGTCGAGGGTCAAAAGGGCGGCGGCGGCGGCGCGGCGGCGGCGGCGGCGGCGGCGAAGCGTTGCGGTCGGACGATCGGCTCGGGCTCGAGAGGTGAAGTTGGCTCTCTCGCTCTCTCTCGCTCGACGGGACCGGGGCGGCGGAAGAGGGGACTCCAACGAAAGTAGTTGACTGACTCACTGGGGTTTCGCACTTTTCGGTCGTGTTGTTGGCCGCGGCGATCTGCGGGGGTGGCCGGTGAGTGGTCTTGGGGGGTGCTCCCGGGCCCTGGTTTA